>Ga0209780_1003647_pt1 | contig 11577 bp, 4 predicted proteins | sample WorMetexBAHAMAS2_FD_187384 | JGI IMG/M metagenome (GOLD analysis project Ga0209780, IMG submission 187384) | Marine gutless worms symbiont microbial communities from Max Planck institute for Marine Microbiology, Germany - Inanidrilus exumae... | ecosystem: Host-associated > Annelida > Digestive...
TCCCAGCGCGGTGCAATTGAATTTAATGACCGCGAAGAGGTTCGCAGTAGACATCCTTGATTTGGTGATGCGCAACATCAAGATAGTTGCGGCATTCGAAATATAACTCGATACGATACGGATATGCATAACGCACGCTACAAAGACGACGGGTGGGGCAAGAAACTGAAGATCTGACCGAATTTTGACTTTTATTGCGCTTCATACTCATACCTTTCCTAGACATTGTATGTGCAATTTTACTGTTCCATTTTTATTGTATGTAGGTAGGCTATGTATGTATGTATGTATAACATTGTAAGAGGCTAATTAGCCCTTTTGTTATTAAATAAATATAAATTATCCTTTCGCCAATCATGGGGAAATTTGGCATACCCTACGTGAATGAACTCACGGCGCGCTCTTCCATATCAAATTTCAACTTGATGGGTGCAATGCATCGTTTCGTGCCCAAATTTGACCGTATTTTCAAATTCAACTTTTGTAATGGCACCACCTAGCGGCACAGAGAAGAAAAGTCGAAAACACGTACATAACTACGCTCTCTCTTATACAGATAGATTTCTTTTAATGTCGAGGCTTAACGGCAATTGATAAAAGTGTGACAGACAGACAGACACACGATACAACGAGCTTCTTCACCTTTCGATGGTAATACAGGAGGTCCGTGCATCTCGCTAACGTTTTCGCATTCGATCAACAGTTTCGGCATTATATGGATTATGGACCCCCGAAGGGCCGAAATCTTGGGAGAAACGAACCCACAGTTGTTAAAACCTCACAACATTTGTATCGGTTGTGCGAAATCAACCAAATTAGAAACATATAAGATTATTGCCCATAAACATTGAACATTTCGTAAGATTTGCGCACTGGATAAGCTCCTGGGGCAATTATATTCCAAAATAATTCAAACTGCACCCCTGCATCGCTGATGTAGTAATTATGTCGACTCGTCGACGCCAAATATCACGTTCGTCGGTGCAACATGTCGCTCTTGCCAGACGAAAAACCAAAAAGTTGACCTTTGACTTTGAGATATTGAATACTGACAGTAAACAGTAATAGATGAAGTAAATGCTAACGATTGCGACGACGATGGATATTCGTGCATGATGTGCTTCCGATATCAGTAGTCCAAGCATCTCTACCTCGGCCAACGGTCAAAGTACGTACGGGACAGGTGTCGCCGGCAGAAAATCGAACTCTTCAACTATTTTAGTCCCCAGATCTCGAACCGTGGCCATGTACTGACGATTCCTAGTGAAGGACCGAGTAATCACATCACGACAGCGCGTCTCTAATACCGGTTTGGAATCGGATAATCCGAGTTGAAGGCCTCATCGCTCGATACGTAGAGCCATCTCGTACAACAAACAGGCCCTTGCAGCTGGTAAGCTACTTACTGAATATTCATGACCAAACGTAAACATTAACTTAAAACGCTATAGCTTATGGAATGTACGGACTCCTACAGACTGAAGTCTGAACTCTGAAGTGAATGAATTTATCTAAACCTCCACTATGTCTTTTCGTGGCTTAGGGCCTTGGCATTCCGTAAGTCACCGTGAACTTTGACCTATGACCTTGACCTTCGATTTTCACATACCGTGTCGAGACGATTGACGAAGCAGAACGACAAGCATCATTTCGTTTAAACGTTGTTGTCCGCGGACAGACAACAGTTATTGTTCGGACGACACAGACACACACACACCGGATCGACTGCTCTACCAGGACCACTAAAGTGGTCGGTAACGACATAGAAAGCCCAAACCGACATAAGCAGTAGCCCCCACGAAACGTACAACTTGAGTTGAGATCAGAAGGTCAAAGATCAAGGTCACAAGGTCAACATTTCGCTGTCCGCCTGTGTGTATTATCGACGGCTTATAGTTCACTGTCGCAAGACTGGCATTCTCTTTCCCTCTTTTTCCCTACGTCCCTCTCCAACCGACAATTTCCACTACACATATCCTTCTCAAAGTGTGCGGCCCAAACCCATTATATTATTCAAACGCTGACGCTGTTGTTAACGTTCTTGTGCTTAATGGTAACCGGCGTTCTACTAATTACGTTACTGTTAGGTACTACACCGTACACAAGGCGTTCTTGCGTGCCTGTTGCTAAAACCCGTTGGTCTTGTCATGAGGCAACAGTTCACGTCGCACGCCGGCAAATGATCTGTCGGATCTAATCACCGGATATGCGTGTCATGGACGGTCACCACTAGCCTATCGCTCTGTGCTCAGCTGATCGCCAAAGTCACCATTTTACGCTACGTACGTTCCCGATAGCCAACACGATACACAATATTTCAAGACTGCGTTTATCCTCTGGCATATATCGACTTTAACATCTGACTGTTTGACTTTTAAAGCTTGTCCACGTCTATAGTGTGAGATAAACGAGCTTACCCAGTTTGCAGTTCTTCGGGCTGTCCGTCCGTTAACTATTCCACGGCGAGGTCTCATGACCTCCAACGGCCTCGTGCAGATAATATTTTCACAAAATTTAACGTTTGTATATAATCTTTTGTTCTGACGCTACAGCTGCATATTATACGGACGGACAAACGGACGGACAGACGGAGTGCAATTTGTATATTCGGGGCGGGTGCCTATAACTTGGGCCAATGTATGGGCACGTTATTCACTTTTTTCTTTGTTTCTGTTTAGTTAAGTTATTTTTTTCCTCTTGTTTGTTCGTATTTCTACCATTATGGTGAATAAAGATGAATATATAACTCATACGGCTTTCCGCCCGCTAGCATGTGGATACGCGCCGTTTGTTTCGTTGCACAGCAAACTCACTTCGACATTCATCGTCTGCTGCACGAACGCGCTGCTGTATTTGTGACGCCCAATCACGCAATTACACACACACCTGGACCGCAGCAATCGCCGGAGCTCACTATAACGAGTCTTCTGATTAAATTACAGTAGATGCCAATCAACAGTTGCTAGCGTGATTTGGCTTCCCGTATTGACACGGTTCTTTTTTGTCTGCTTAAACAATAACAGTAACACTATGACTACTTTTCGACCATCATCAACGGCCATATCGCAAAAATATTTATCATATTTTTGCCAAGCGTTGTTTCTGTTTTCGTTTGTAATTATTTTTTTATAAAATCGTACTAAATATTATATCTCAAATTACAAAAGAAGCTCAGCTGTCGCAAAACGTCAGTGCGGTGTCCATACACTCAAAATCGGAAAATCGTATTATAGTTCGTGAAATGCTCGTTACCGTTTGCGACAGTGACACTCAAGTGTAGTAAACGATGTCGAAACGTTCAGTGTGTGTGTGTTACGGCTAACAACAATTAGTAACATGCTGTACTCGGTCGGCATGATCTTCTGTGCAAGAAATGACTTTAAAACAACGAAATCCAGCATTTGCAGTAGGCTGTAAGGTTATGGGAGACCGAAAGTACCCTTGAGCTTAAATGACCTTGAAGATCCTTCAAGGTCATCGGCAACAGCGCTATTGGATAGGAAACAGAAAACTTCCTATTAGTAGTCGGTAGAAATTTTGTCCCTATCACGCACCATTTCGTCCTCAACGTACGTGACGGAGAGAAGCATTGAACAGGGCTTCACTTTGGTTACGATAGTTGATATTGTGGCCCACTCATGGGCCTATTTTCTATTCATCGCGTTTTACGGTCGACTCCTCCACTCCAAATTTCACCTTTATAGGTACATACGGCTGAAATGTACACACAACGAGAACACAGATGTACTTTACAATAACCAATTTTGTTTTTTTTCGCCTATAATCTGTCGGTAACACAATCAGCATCGTCGCGAGCGAGCGTCGCCGTACGACGGCAAATCAACTATAGACGAGCGCGCAACACGACCGTTCAACAAAATATAGAATGGACTTGAAACGGCATTTGCATAAACAACAAAAATGTTCAGTTATTGAGCGAATTCTGTTCCTTCTCCCGTTTCCCGCCGATCGCTAAAGTTCGACGCCGGAGGCCGTGCAGCAGCGGCGGCGGTAAGTTTCAACAGGAAGGTAACCGACCCGGGCGCTGATGGCACCACAACCACCTGCATCCTAAGCCGTTCTCGTCCGCATCTGGCGACACCTGCCGGTGAAAGTTCGTCGACAACGCCGCTTGCCGCCGCCGTTTCTGTCGCTAAGACGTCCCTGATGCGTTAACCCTTCAAGCGCCGTAACAACAAGAACAGTTTCTCCACCGTTTGACGGACAGTGACAATAACAATATCGAAACAGTCACTAAATAACAGCTCAACGGCTTCGGACGAGTGCGCCGTTTTGCACGTTGATTTCAGTACACTTACCGCTGATAACTGGCCTGCTACATTTGGTAGAGTTGTTAGGCCTACACATTGGGAATTTCCGGAAGAAGACTTAGTGGCGGGGTAGTGGGCAAACGCGCATCCTGCTGTAACAAAGTATCACCGCGATCGATAGCCAATAAAGAGGGAACGACTGGCACCCTCCTCATTTCTGGAAATATGACACGAAACTAACAAAATCTCAGCTACCACAGAGGGACCGCGCGACGCGCTATGTTAGTAAATTCGTGCTATAATTCACGAGGCATGGGAGTTAGAAAGGTTGCAAACAGCAAAAGTGACCTTCATGGTCATGCAAGGGCATTGACAATGGTGCCATTCGATAGGTCACATACGACTTCCTATTAGTTTTCCATTGCAACTATGTCTCGCTCTGACACCGTTTCCGAGATATTATCACTTATTTCCCAAACTTTAAAGACACCGCGTGACTCTGAACACATCCCTTTTGGGGGTAATACATCATGCATGCACTAGTACTCTTGTGTATCAATCAGCACAATGAATTTGAAGTGCCTAGCTTCACCAATTGCAAAGACATAATTGGGGCAAAATTTTAAAAAGGTCACGTGTTCCTATCCACGCCCATTATGGGGTATCAAAGTAGTCTGTTATCCCAAAGCTAGCACTTGATATATTCTACTTGCATACAAAATATGGCGACTCTCGCCTCAGCAGTTCCGGAGATATGATAGCGGGCGTCGAAATTGAAAATTGGTTATGTGACCCTGACCACGCCCCTTTTAGTGGGATTTGTCATCCATAGGCAATTAATTGTTACAGTTTACCTGTGTGCAAAATCTGACAACTCTAGCTTCAGCCGTCCCAGAGATATGCTTGGTGCCCTCCAAAATTTATATGGTTCATGTGACATGACCATGCCCATTTTACGGATATTTTGCCGTCTATGAGCTAGCACTTGCTACGAACAACCTATCTGCCAAATTTGGAATCTCTATCTGCACCCAGTACAAAGATGTGAAAGGCAGTACAAAATATCGAAAATGAGATGGTTTGAGGTAGTTAGGGGTCACTCAAGGTCATTGGAAATAGCGCCATTCGATAGACCGCATACTAGTTCCTAATTAGTGTTATATAGTAACTATGTCCCTGTCTTGCACCGTTTTGAGATATAGCGGGACATTGGTCGAAAATCGCCGTTTTTAACTCACCCCACCTCTATTTGCCCCCCATGGGGGTGACCCCGTTGGAATTTCGCCGAGTTCTTTGGCATCAGGAAAGTAGAGTCCCTGGGCTATCGTGTGCTACAATACCGGCGTGTGACAGACGGACAGACAGACGAACAGACACACGACGACAGCATATACCGCGCTAGCGTAGCGTCGCGCTGTAAAAAATTATAGGCAGCGTTGGCTAAGCAAAACTACTCCGATTCTGGGAATTCCGCCCCAGGCCAGGTTTTCCAGGAACCTTCGCCGACCCTGAACCTGAATCTCGCTTGTTGTTTGCGCTTTGCCCTCCCCAAAAAAGTTATTATGAGTTCGGCGACTGTCCCCCTTCCTTGTCGGAATCCCGCCTGTTCGTCTGCAATTTCTGTTTCGGTCTTCACTCGGATCCTTTCCAGTGTGATCCGAAGAAAGATTTGCTTGCATGTGAGACAAGTGTAATTAGATCGCCCGTTCTGTGAACGGTCGATCTTATGTTTTGCGCATGTTTCTTTTTTTTCTTTTTTCCCCAACTCACTTTTTCAGACGTCTGCAAAGTTGCAAACCGACATTTTCGAAACTTTTCCACATGACGTGGCTTTAGTCGAAAAAGAACCGCTGCTATGTCGATTTCCTAAAAGTGCCCCCTAACAAAAATGAGGGGCGACAAGCCCCAAATTTCGCCCAATCTCGCGTCTAATCGAGTTTTGACATAATAGCGCGCTATATGTCGCTGCCATGACCTACGAGGAGAAGGCGATGACGCATATTGGGCCTCCCAACCGGACCGGAAGTTAAAATTTTCAACTTTTGAAAATCCAAGATGGCGTTCACTAACGGATGAACATCTGACTAAGCAGCATTGACAGCCGGTGTTCCTATTCAGTAAGCGAATCGTGAGCATTCATGTTTGTTGTTCATACCCGGTATATCGAATTGTCACGGTCAAAACTGCACAAGACGGGCGATCTTCAGGTTGGGAATTGACACGTTAATTGCCAACATTCTAGTTGTTCTGTAATTTGCACACTGTTTAAGATCACCTTTCTTGGAAAGTGGGATGAACATGCATGGAGAACGTTTATTCCTCTGGCCACTCACCAGTTTCCCAGATCGCCCAACATATTCTATGCATTCTGTCCAGTACTGGTTTAATCAGAGACATGAACTATTTCTTTGCGATTGAGGTGCCCCCATCTGAATGTGCGGCCCTACTATTGGCCCCCAAGGCGGAAATGCTAGAACCACCCCTGCGACGTGGCCCATGTGGGAGTCATCACGTTGTCTTACGACAGTGCGGTATACCGCGGAGGTTAATATGAGGTCTGATAGGGTTAAGTCGTCCGGACGCTGCCAGTTCGTTCGAGACGACAAGCGATTTGTGACGGCACCGATAATCTCCCGGCCCGGCACGGCCCCGGCCCCGGCGCGGCCGGCGAGGTCGTTCTACCGCTAATCTCCGCCGGCGGTGGTCGACCGATGACGGCCGACCGCGTCGCCGCCGCCGTGACGGGCGGATCCCGCCGCCAGCATGCACGGCCGCCGGGCACCGACCGACCAGATGGCTGACGTCATCGGAACATGTGGCCGTGACGTCAACGCGATTATCACGTGACGCAACTCGGGACCGGACGTAGACTCAGCCGGCGGCGGCGGCGACGACGTGTCGCGACAGCAGACCGGAAATGAGCAGGACGAGAAGATGCCACGTGACCCGCAAACCACCTAAACGATAACAAACAGCGAGCAGCTATTTCACGCAACTTACGCGTTCGAACGACCAACAAAACCGTCGAAGTTTGTGGCGTCAGAACTATTATTACGGTAGGCTGAAATTATGGATGCAAACCAAATAGTCTAATCTTCGAAAATTCGAATACCGGTATCCGAATATTAAATAAGCATTCAAAGACTCACGCAGGCAAAGTTTTTTTGTGACTCGTGACCTTGGCCTTTGATCTTTTGACCCCAAAATAAACGGATGTCCAGGACTCATCGTGGAACATTTCCATGTCGAGTCTGGTAAGGTAATGTTTCAAGAGAAGTCGCCTCCCGTCCCCGGGAGGGGTCAGGTTTAGGTGACACCTACTTTGCAGTACGGCAGTCGATGATTTGGGAACGTTGACAGAATAACTACAGATGAGGTTCTCATTCAATTAATTATAACTGTTTGCCGATTCTGCTTTGTGGTTTGGAATGCGTTTCACTAATCAACAGTGATTTAAAGTCCCTGGACTTTACTATAAATGAGTTTCTCATGAAACTGTTTAAATCTTTAAATATTGAGCTGATAAATGAATGCAGGCAACTTTTTGCTTATGCTTACCCAGCGAATTGATCCTACAAAGACAGAACAGCATTTCATTGTGAAGATCAGAATCTGCCAAAATTTGCTGCATCATTTTGGACAAACTGCTTTAATTTTTATCGCCTTTTACTGTGTACACTGCATTTGTTAGTAATTCTGATCATTTTATTTTCCTGTATTTCTGAATTTCTATCTACCATTATTGTTCGTGGTGAATGAAGTTACATTGTTTGATGCCTGATATTATTCCGTTGCCCCACAGGGACGGATAAGTCGCATTACGCATCGCTTTTTTCACACTTCGTGAAATAATGAAACTGGCGTGTCATGTCTGCACACGAAGATGATCAAAGAAACATAATAGCGCTAAAGACTTAGAACCAAGTCGGTTCAGTGCATCACGTCGTTGCAAAGTCGCATGCATGTCATCATTTAAAGACACAGTATTGGTTCTTTGCTAATTCATTCGTAGTTCGTACCACCACCAGCGCCTCTGCATCTTCAAACCACACGGCGCTATATAAATGCTTTTATCACATCTAATTACATTGCATTATATTATTATGCTATGCTATGCTATGCTATACTAATTCTGTCGCGCTTTGCGCCGTTATAATAGGTGGCGCCAACAAATAATGTTGAATTTTAAAATACAGCCACATTCGGGGTTTTCGCCAATCAAGGGCGATACAATAAACTGATACAGATGAAATTTGGCAAGTAAGCATAGATCAAGGGCATACACTCGCGTGCCAAATTTTGCCCTGATACAGGAGCCTCCAATAAATGCAAAATTGGTCAAGTTTGCGGTTTTTCGCCCCCCCCCCCCAAGCGGCGACATGGTATACGGATCAAGGTAGAATTTCGCCTGGAATAGTATACCATTAGTCTACTCTCGTGCCAAATTTGGCCATAATCCTAGAAAGAAGTGCACAAAGAACCCCCGCATTTGAAAATTTGGTCAAAATTGAGGGGTTTTTGGATATTTTTGCCCCGCATGGGCGACAGTATAATGTTATACCGATCGAGCTGAAATTTGGCATGGAACAGTATACTCTAGCATGCCAATTTAGGGGATGAAGTGTCCTCCACTCCTCCCTGGCGGTTTTGCAGCAATTCGCATTTGCTGATGCTTACGATTTTCCAGATTTGTTTTATTTTTTGACCATCGGCAGCATATGATCCGCAGGGATAACAAAACTTAAATCGATTACACAAAATAAGTCTGCTGGGATGCCAGACGCTGCCACGTCGTCGCGAAGCAGAACAACGATATACGATACGGTAGATTAACGTAAACTGAAAAGCTGACGAGATGGCCATCTTAATCTAGTGCACGGCACAGTAACGAAAAAATGAGGAAAAACTAAAAACAAAAACCGTGTAGCTCAGAAGAAACGGTTCGGGCAATAGTCTGTGAAGGCAGTCCGGGAAAAATGACGTCGAATCAACATGAACAACCGCCAGACAAGGTGCTTTCTCTTATTATTAGGTCGACTATTTTGGGTCGCAAATGTTCGTTCGTTCGTCCGTCCGTCCGTCCACAAAAGGTTTCTTCGATTTCAATGAAATTTGGCACGTAGGTAGAAGTCGACGAGTGATGCATGACGATGTGCAGTATGACCCGATCCAAGGTCAAGGTCACGAGCCCTTGCTAGTTGGAAATCCTTCCATTTCCAAAAGCTATCTCCTCCGCCATTTACAATGGCAGCTGGCAACTGACCACTGATTCTTAAACTAGAGCACAATATCAAAATTTAATCGGGCCGGATTTTCGATATTTGTCCTAGTTTTTGTATCACGTGACTTTGAACTTGGCCGAAACGTCAGTTGTGAAGAGTCGACCGTCAGTCCCGCACGGGGCTAATTTTTCACTTGTTATCATCGTTTATGTCGTTATTGTTGTTGCGGCTGACTAGGCCATGCGTTGATGGATGTTTCTCTGCGCGGAGTCGGTGTGGTACCTTCCGACAGCCGGCAGAGACTGTTGTTATTTATTACTTTGCCGCAGGTAACGAGAATCGCTCATCACTTAATTAACGAACGACGGCCCGGCAACGTCAACTTCAACTGATGCAAAGAAGGCCGAAGGTCGCCGAAGGTGATGTTGTCACACTGTTCGTCGGTCACGCTGATCTATGTACATCCGGTGACGACATTGCCCCGGGCCGACGAACAGAAACACAACCCGTGTGATGCTGACGTATGGCCCCGTCTACACCAGCACCAATGTCGAAGCAACATTCGACTTTGTTGCCACAAACGGCAACAATGTCGAACGATGCTATTGCAAAATTTCGTCGAAAGAATCGTTCAACGTGTAGCATTCGACAATGTTGCTTTGACATTGTTGCTGATATGGACGGGGCTTATGGGCATCGCAAGAATAGTGATGCACGACGTCAATGACTTTCCGGCGATGATGTACAGCGATAATCGGTATATCAATGTGTTTCGACGCCTGGTCGGTTGAGGCCTGTTCACACCGAACTTAACTAAACTAAACTGGTTTTGAATATGTTCTCAACTGCGAACTATACCAGTTTAATTCAGTTCAGCTGTGGTTTGTGAACAGGCCTTTGTAGACGCTTTCTTTTCATCTGTTCAAAATCGCACAAGACGTTTCGCCAACAAACATACCTATTTTACACGAAAAACTGCGGACTGTGTCGTCACTGTATTGCAAATACTGCTCAGACTTTCGTGTGATCCTCTTTCCCATACATGGCTTCGGTAACCCTCACTAGATGTCGTAGTTTTACAGCGATTCGTGCAGAAACAGCTAGTTCTGCGTATAAGGAGGATATGTTACCAGGACTGCTGGTAGCTGATCTAGTCGGCTAAGGCGCTGGCTGCTAACTGAGCCGACCATTCGGCTGCGATGCGGGTCGTTCGCTGGCTTGTTGGGTTTAAGCCTTGCTACGCCACAAACTGGATGAGCCTTCAAGCAATGAATCTCGTTGACTATTCAAAATATTCTTCTTCTTTTTCTTCTTCCTCTTTTTCGTACAAAACAGGCAGGCAGCCACGTAGGCTACGGAGAATGCAGCGCTTTGTCCTTATCGGTATTTGACGGGCTTATGCTTATGGTAGGCATACATAATACCGTCGCTCCGTGTTTTTCTATAATCGCAATTACCACGACTCACTACAAAAACCGATACAGCCAGGATCACCAAACGTGACAGAGGAATGTTCCACAATGAGTCCTGGAAACACATTTATGTTTGGGAAAAAAGGTCTCAAAGGTCAAAGTCATGAGTCACAAAAACATTGCCAGCGTGAGTTTTGCACTCTTGTGAGTGCTGGCTTCTTCTACTTGGCATATACACTGGTCATCAGCCAGCACATGCAAATTACCACGTGGCCACTTGCCGCTGGCTGTGTGTCTAACTGTCCACTAAATAGGCCTACGCCTTACTTACTGTCTGTCAGTTCATGAAAAGCAACTTCCGGCGAACATTCGAATTTCTTCGACGATCGCGGTTTACTCGAAGCCCCGTACGTCATTTTATCCGGCGGGTAAACCGATATACCGGGCAGCGGAGGCACTGCCGCCTCCAGGTCTCGCCAGCTGTGGATTGGATCGAGGCGGTTTCCAGTGGGCGGGCGGCTGGTCGTCCCGAGGGTTTGATCGATCAACGACCGGACGCCATCCCGGCATTCCCAGACCGCCGCTTGGCACCGCATGCAGGATTCCGTCGACGCCGACGCCGTACTGCAACTACTGATCAGACTTAACTGCATGGGCCACCACTCCCCAAAC
>Ga0209780_1003648_pt1 | contig 11576 bp, 7 predicted proteins | sample WorMetexBAHAMAS2_FD_187384 | JGI IMG/M metagenome (GOLD analysis project Ga0209780, IMG submission 187384) | Marine gutless worms symbiont microbial communities from Max Planck institute for Marine Microbiology, Germany - Inanidrilus exumae... | ecosystem: Host-associated > Annelida > Digestive...
CCCCCGGTGGACCGGGCACACCACACCGACACCACAAACACATTTCTCCTGGTAGGACACCACAATAGAAAAGTGGTCTGGTGTGGTTGTGTTGTCGGGATGGTGTGCCCGGTTTTCGTACGAAGGTTGGCCCCTGGTACCTGCCACCGTACTAAACAGACAATTTGAACAAATTACCGAATGCGGACAACTGCGTGCAGCTAACGCAAAACGGCAAACCAACCAGCGACAGTTGCTAAATGTTCGACCGCAAGCAGAGAAGGCCTTATGAAAATGCCACAGCGTAGGCTATGTGTGTTGTAGTAGGTAATCCGTAAGCCTTGTCGCGTACGGTAACCGAGCGTTCCATATCCGCGGGTTGCTAAACGAGTCTACCTCCCACTGTTTCTTGATGTACGGCGCTCGCCATCAGGAGTCGGCATATTGCATTCATCTCGTCTCGTCGGGACGTCGGTCATACAAAATTTAGATTCGGTGCGAATGCTTCTGTATGGAATTCATAAGTCGTAATAGTGTCATTTCGAAGTCGACGTCAGAGATCGACGTCAAAGGCCAGAAGTGTTTTCTTTATTCTGAGCTAATCGGTTTTTGTTTTTGTTTTCCCCTATTTTTTGTCTCTGTGCCTTGCGCTGGACTAAAGCTGGCTTTTTGTCAGCTGTTGAGCGCACGTACCGTATCGTATCGTGTTGCGCTATCACAAAAATTATGGCTCCAAACTCGGGACGTAACCGTACTGGCCTGCCGTGCAATGTCTGCCACCCGACCGCCCACGCGCCCGGCGGCCGGCCCGCCCACCGGCAGCGTTACAGACGACGACAAACGACAGATGCCAGCGAGCAAAACAATACTGGCCCAATAGGCGGGCCAGTAATAACGAAAGTCGGTTTACTTTACTTCAATAGCGAACATATACGCCAAGCCTTCCCGGACATCATGTTATAGCAACTTTTCGTCTCTGTCATTTCGCCAATATAGTGGTCCTTGGAGTTACGTTTTCGACCTCATCGCCTGCACTTAGTGCATACACGCGGCCTACATGTATTGCTACAAATGTCGCACGTAGCGTGGTCTGCGTGTCTGTGTGTATGTTGGGCACACAAGTGAGCTTCGCAAAAACGGCTGAAACGATCGAGATGCTGTTTAGGGGGCTGACACATGTGGGTCTAAGAAAACATGTATTAGACGGGAATCCAGATCTCCTACTGAAAGGGAGTAAACGGGACACTTTTGTCGGGGACATATAAGTAAGTAAGTAAGTGAGCTTCTAAGGAGCACGAAAACAAGACGTGGTCGTCTACAACCTAAACGTGTGTCCTTTCAGTGACTGCTTGAAATGTCTGTAGCTAGTGTCCTGTCGCAGATATGACGGCAAAGCGTTCCACACACGAAGACCGGCAACAGAGAAGCTGCTGAGTTTGGACACTACGGGTCGGTAGTTCGACAAATCTGCGGCGTCCAGGCGCGGTTTCAGCGGCGTCACCGTTGCATGCTGCTGTAAAACGGGCAGCCGACCTTGAGCGAGTGACGCATTGACCATTCCGCAGTGACGTACGGCAGCAGCAGATCAACGTATAGCGCGCTGTATAAAGGTCGACACCGGATCCAAAGGGTACGACTTAACCGGCGATGTCACCCATTGTGAAGAATAGAGATTATGCAGAGTGGATGAGACGTGCGATGACGATGCGGCCTTTTGCCATATTACTTTGGACACTTGTTACGTGAGCCACTATGACAATGACTCAACAAGTGCTATTAGTCGAAGCTCATTCACGTTTTTTAATATCAAAAAGTGCTACAATCCAATCACTGCATTTTCTATACGGTGAGTTTACGTGCACTAGGTCCAAAAAACTCTGACACCCATTTCACTTTTGCGACGGTTACATGTATATTGGAAATTTAGACGGATTTATAAATTTCTTGAATTGTATATAAAAAGACCGTTGTAGAAGAGAGTATGTAGTTACCCAGGCCGATGGCTGTCCCCGTGTTGGGGTTTCAACCGGCGTTTGTGTGTTTGTCTGTTTATCCGCACGATATCTAAAAAACCGATGCAATTAGGATTACCAAACGTGACATAGAAATGTTCCACCGTGAGTCCTGGAAACTTATTTATTATGGGGTCAAAAGGTCAAAAGTCAAGGTCACAAGGCACAAAAACAGTGCCGGCGTAAGTTTTTGCATTCTTATGAGTGCTGGCTTCTTCTTTGTTCTAAATGTTGGTTGGTACGATTTTGTACTAACAAGTAATACCTCTTACCTTCTCCAGGTAGTAGTCGCATCGATAGTCGATGGTCTTCGATTGGCGCTATCTGCCGGACTTCCGGGTAGCATCCACGGCGGAATGTGTCTTCACACAGACAAACAGACAGACATACAGACTCACAGCGGCACGGTCAGCGATACATCCACACGTATGGACGGGCGGGCACTCTCATCCGCGGTGCAGATATTCATTTATTGCTATTCGACACGCCCAGGCCGTACGTCCGTGATCACCGCCGACGAAAGCCGTTGAACCGTCCCGAGTGCAGACGAAGTTACCGGGAAAAAATCCCGACGCGACGAGACGCAACCTGAGAATGAGGAACTCCCGTCCCGTGCGTTCGGCAGCCAACATCATCAGCCGGCATATTGTATAGGCGCAACTGGGCGCCGAGCGCATTCCCGGCAGCTTGGAATGGGGCAGTACAAACTCGTAATCCCACATTCTGTTTACTTTCTGCCGTTCCATAGGCCTGTACGTGGAAAATGGAATGTTGTCGTCGTATAGTGGGAAACTATGAACGGTGGTGATAGCTTGTTGGCTACTTGATGTTGCGCGTGCGCATAAAACGTATATTTCTACTTCCGGTCGAATATCGTAAGTTGCGGACATTTGGGTCGGCGTCCTATATCTTTTTTACGATTGCCGCGTCTAGCGGTAAGCGCTGGCATCCATCCGCGTGTCCCGTCTATTCTCTAACCTTAATAGACCTCGTGGCGCATACGCAACGTGACTCGCCAGGGGGCAGCACGCGACGCGGCCAGCGTACATTTCCGCCCGAGTATTACGAGGACGGACATACTTGTTTGCATATGCGAAATTGGCTGAATCCAGATCTACGTCTGTTTTGCAGATTTTTAAAATTATAATTTTGAAAAGGGGGAAAGCGCCCACCCGGCCCGCTCCGCCCTGAATCCATTGATACTAGCAGCTGGCGTAGGCTGATGTGGACGAAAGAAACGGAGATGGGCGCTGCTATACGCGCCCACGAAGTTCTTTGCTTTATTTTTTACTTACTTTCTATGTCCATGCACACATACTCTAGTACTCTAGTCATCACACGCCTCTGATTCGTTTCCACGATTTTGGCGCTATATAAATTTGTTTGTATATGTATGCATGTATATGGGCGTAGCTACGAATTTGTATTGGGTGCCTCTTTGGGTGGACAAGGTATAAGGGCGTCTAAAACGTACTACCAGACGTTTGAAATGCCTCTATAGGTACCAAACTTCCATGCATAAAATTATAAAATTATTTCCGAAAATGAACACAAAAAGTGTTTAAACTCCGTATATATCTGTTTTTCCTGGCATAACTGGGGTGAGGCACCCTGGGATTCTTATAGGTACGTCACTGCATGTACATGTGCATAAATTTCGGGGAGGAATACGCGTACCCCACGTTTCAGCGGAGTCTTACGCCCCGCGCATAGCAACAGCGATGTGAGACAAAATATGGATTGTGTACCTGCGGGGATAATCCTTGAACAAAGCGTCGAGGTGCAACGGCCTGCGTATGAGGTGCTACCGGCGCAACCAGTCTGTCAGTCACCTGCCGATATTCCATCGCTCGACCCGACCCGACCAACCAGGATTGTACGACGCTGTGGTGCAAGCTACGACACCTGAAATGTAACGTTTTGGAGACCAGGCTGGATACGGTAAGGGTGTGTAGTATAGGGTGATGAAGCGAACTCCTGTGTACTCTTTTCAGTTAGCCGGCCATAAACGAACACATGCATGACTTATCTCACACAAATTGCATGTCTCATGATGTTGGTCATTCCCGTCTCAATCACGAAATCAGTTACAACTATAGTAAGTAAGTAAGTAAGTAAGTAAATTTATAGAGCGCGGTTATCGTCAAGAACCTCTAACGCGCTGAATGCACTAGTATCGAGCGAACAGGTACGTTTTAAGCAAACGTCTGAAAGAGTCTGAACTGGTGGTCGGGTCTCGGATGAAATCCGGGAAAGAGTTTCAGTACTCTAGTCATCATTCGTCACTAAAATACAGCAAACAGTCTACGGTCTAGCCGACACATCCATACCCAACTACCCTTTATGATCCTAACGATCATTCAAGGTATGATTTGTTACAGTCCGCTTTGCATGTATAGCATAGATGCGTCCAGTGGCCACAAATATGTCGCAAGTAGCGTGGTAGGTGTGTCTGTATGTTTCTGTGTGTGTTGGCCACACGCTGAGCTGTACCAAAAACGGGTGAACCGATCGATATGCCGTTTGGGGGCTGACACAGGTGGGCCCAAGGAACCACGTAATAGATTTGGTCAAGACCTGACGAGTCCATTCGTGGCCGCGACAGGTGACAAGTCAGCGATGCGGCCCTTTTCCAAATTACTTTGGATACTTGTAATTACTGTCACTGTTACTGTAAATGCGGATATTATAGTGACAACGTCACCAAAACGCTGCACGGGCAGTGCACAAAAAGTAACGAGATGATGTCGGATACAGCGGACTTTGCCCCCTATGCCGCCAGGTGGCGAACTCGACCAAACAACGTCGCCTGATGTCCGACTGATGCCGTCACAGACAAACAGACAGACAGACATACATACAGGCACGCGAATGCGAGTGAATGGGCCTACAGTGAATCATGACTATTCGTCAAACGATGCAGAGCTTTTTCAGTTCATGTCGAAACGCCAGATAGCGTCCTACGTCAGAGTTCTGACAGACGCCGAAAGTGCATTCCAGGTCCATGCCGCCACCACTGAAAACGCTAATTTTTATTTATTTAATGTCATATACAGATCGCAATGACAACAGTGCCAATTAAAGCTACAAAATAGCTCGTACAGGCACCAACCGAAAGGAAGAAAAGAACAAAAACGTTAAAAACATACAGCGTAGTCTACTAAGTGTCTAAACTCTGACAATATAGAATCGTTCTACTGTTGCACAAACTTTGACAGTAGTCCAGGGTATAAGGGTGGCGTATTTGTAATTTGAAACAGTTGTCAGCACGTGCAAAACGCACTTTATTTTCGGCGAAAAGTGTGCGCACTTTTTTCGCAATAAACGTTCGGAACAACTGTGGTAATTTGAGAAAAGTCACTTGCCCACCACTTCAAAAGATCAGTTGTCGTATTTCACTCACGCCTGCCTCTTTGGACGTGACTTCCGAACATTGATTTATCAATTTCGCAGTCAACAAGCTGCAGACGGGGACGGTAGACTTCGCCCACGGTGCAAACTGGACGAAATATACGCGTTGCTTTGATTCTGGCCTATTCCATATATTATAATGAAAACTTTATGTCATCTACAAAACCGGAAGTACATAACGTATCGCATTTGAGTCAGAAGAGTACCGAGCCACGGCCACAGGTAATATGAGCAGAAAATTTGGATCTGCGGTTTTTGAGACACGCAAGGGGACAGACAGACAAACAAGCAAACAAGCAAACAAACAAACAAACAAACAAACAAACAAACAAACAAACAGTCACGACTGATCACAGTACTTTGCAGCCCTACTAGCGGCGACGTAACTACAAAAAACATCACTCGAGGTTGCACCGGTCAGTTTAGCAACATTTTCCTTATGCGATCTTTAACTGTGACCCATCCGTTATATTGATTTACAAACACGACCTGTATGGGGTCAAGATCTACCACCATATGTCATAAGGTGAAAGTCACATGATTTGAAAGTTTTGTTTGGACATACAAAAACACACACATTCCACCTATCCCTCTACATGGCCGCTAAGGTAGTCTTCTTTCTTTATTTATTTGTTCCATAATATTTATATATTATAAAACAAATACATACAGTATGACAATAGATATGACAGTGGAAACAGGACACAAGGCTAACAGCTTCTATAGCCTCCCTAAAAAGGCATAAAACATGAAAATGAAAATGGATTAAGATTACGGGAAAAAAGACAAGGCTTACAAGTTCAATGTGTAATGTGTAATAATTCTTCAAACTTTTTCAAAGGAGGCCCAGTTATGAGCCCTCCACCCAATTATACCACTACAATGTATTTCGTCGTGTTATCAGAACGAGTAATGCATATGTAGATCAGATCTCGCACGAGTGACACCGTACGTGCCTTCCACATCCGATTACTATTTCAAAGCGTCACAGCCGCCGGAGTTTCCCGCTACCATACCGTCACACATCGAGCAGCATATGCCGAGCACAACGTGTTGCGGCAACGCAACCGAGCTGTAGGCGGTGGTCAAATATATATAAACAGCATAAACAATCTGCTAGCATGTAGGAGTCGATGTGTTCTAAGGTTAGAGTGACAGTTTAGGGGCCTATTTTAGGGGCCCTAGACTATTATTACCGATCAGTGGCCGGTGGAGTAGTCGGACAGCTGTGTGTGTGTGTCTGTCTGTCTGTCAGGACGATATCTATCGAACTTAATGACCTCTGAGATGGACATTTGGCACAGTTATTCATTTTGACTTATCCAGGTCAAGACCGTGGATCAAGGTCATAGATCAAAATTCAAGGTCACGGGAGGAACATGTTTATTTTCGGCTAAATGTGAATGAAATTGGAAAAACCCAGGTGCGGGTCGGCTGGCCGGCAGACGTAGCTGAATTAGGATATCGTAAATAAGTAACATCCAGCCGAAAATTTTCGATCGGCTGAAAGTATTGCTAAAGTGGCTGGTGCGACCTCGAGTGAGGGCTGTCTAGTTGCCGGGACGAAACGATTGCTGCGACAAAAACAGCAAAAAGCCAGCGCAGACCTGATGTTTACACAAGAAGCTCAGCTACCGCAGGGGGACTGCGCGACGAGCTATGTTAGTAAATTCGTGCTTACACGAGATATGGGAGTTAGAAAGGTTTCAAACTGCGAAAGTGACCTTTAAGATCATTCAAGGGCATTGGCAATGGTGCCATTCGATAGATCACACATGATTTCCTATTAGTCTTCCATTGCAACTATGTCTTCCCATTGCAACATTTCTGAAATTATTACTTATTTCCCAAAATTTTAGGTCACGTGACTCAAAACACATCTCTCCTGGGGGTAATATGCTTCAGTACTCCCGCGTATCAATCAGCACATACGAAATTTGAAGTGCCTAGCTTCATCAATTCCGAAGATGTGATTGGGGCAAAATTTAAAAAGGGGACACGTGACCCTGACCACGCCCACATGGGGGTAGTCTGTCATACAAGAAGGCTAGCAATATATTCTGCCTGCATACAAAATATGGCGCTCTCGCTTCAGCCGTACCGGAGATATGATTGCGGGCATCAAAACTGAAAATGCGTCATGTGACCATGACCACGCCCCTTCCAGTAACGGTTTGTCATTCGTAGGCTCGGATTTGATACAGTCTGTATGTGTGCAAAAGTTGACGATTCTAGCTTTAGCCGTTCCAGAGATATTGCTGGGGCCCAGAAATTTAAAGTAGGTCACGTCACCTTAACCACGCCCCCTTTAAAAGTTATTTGTTTTTTATGCTGGGACTTGACATAGCCTACCCGTGCACAAAATTTGACCACTCCAGCTTCAGTCGTTCTAGAGATATGGTTGATGCCCATCAGAATTTGAATGGTTCACGTGACCTAGCCACGCCCCTTTCAAAGGTAGTTTGCCATCAGTGGGCTAGCAATCGCTCCGATCAACCTATTTACCAAATTTCTAGTCTCTATCTCCACCCACTGTTAAAATATGAAACAATACAAAATATCGAAAATTGGGTGTTTTTTGGGTAGTTAGGGGGTCACTAAACGTCACTCGTCGTTAGTGCATACGAGTTCCTATTAGCACTCCATTGTAACTATGTCCCTATCTTGCACCGTTTCTGAGATATAGCGAGATATCGATCGAAAATCGCCGATCTGAACCTAGCCCTATTTGGCGCCGCGTTGGGGTGACCCCGTTGGAATTTCACTGAGATCATTGGCGACAGAAAACTGAAGTAACGTATGGCGTTGTTTGAGTGATCCTACGTTTAGCCGTTTTGGTACAATACCGGCGTGCGACAGACGGACGGACGGACAGACAGACAGACATACGACGACAGCATATACCGCGCTAGCATAGCGTCACGCGGTAATAAATAATTGAGCAAGCGTGTGATCATGGGTGCTTCATTAGGCAGTGGCGGCGTTCACGCATTGCGTATCTACGTCGTCATCACTTAGCAACGAACTAGCGGCAGTATTAGCAGCAGCAGCAGCAGCGCCACGAAAATTATTATCCACACTGGCCGATAGGCAGTGTGGATATATCGGTTACTGTGTGTGTTTGTTTGTGTGTGTGTGTGTGTGTTTGTACGGTTACGGATTTAGCTAGCGGCGTCAAATTTTGCACGGTGGTTCATGGGCGTCATGGGCAGGTATTCTCCCATTTTGGGGAACTTTGCCCCCCTAGAAGGCCACCCGGAACTAAAATTGAGGGTGGAAAGAGCTCCCGTCAGGGCCGCATTAAGGCTAGTGCGGGCCCGGGTGCTGTGCCAAATGCGGGCCCCTTACAGACCTATAACCAGCTTACCACTCCCACCAATTGCGGGCCCCAAAAACTGCGGGCCTGGGTGCTGCAGCACCCCTAGTACCCCCCTTAATACGGCACTGGCTCCCGTAATCGCTTGCCTATCAATATCTCACGGCGTGTGGACGTAGGATCGGCATGTGTGGATTAACGTCCGTCCCCGAAGACGGACGTACTTGTGAATAACCAAACATGCTGACGGCTGCAATGATGCCGACGCCTCTCGTGTTCGCATCCACCTTGCACATTGTACATCGAACTCTCGTAGATCTAACAAGTGGTGAAAACATTTTTGACAAAAGGCCGCATCATAGGGTCAGCTTTTTCACGGGGAACTGCGTATTGTGACACCTACCAGTCTGGACTATTGCAGCCCGCCCGGTCGCAGTCCCGCTGTCGCCGTTATTGATCTTTTTGCTGCGTAAATTGCCGCAGCACGGACTCCCAATGCTTCTCAGTGGGCCGGACAACCCCCTAAATTGCCCCTTTTCGTGGGCGATCTCGACCCCCATTTTATAAATGGTTCCTTGAACCCACCCCAGGCGACTCTCCGATACACACATCTCGAATTCTGGATCGGTTCAGCCGTTTTTTGCAGCGCTCACGAATTTGACCAACAGACAAACAGACAACCATGCTAAACCGTCTGTAGCAATGGGCCGCATCTAGCTATTGCTGCATGGTGGCTTTATTCCCTTAGCTTATATTAAAACTAAACCATTATTATCAAAAAACAAACGTTTTTCATTAATTTTGCTGAGAACACGCTAATAAACAGCAGATGGCTTCAGTGCAGCAACTGCCTAAGTTTATTCACAGGGCCGGATTTTGGGGTCATGAGTGATGTCTTCTAACTGACGAAATTCTACCGCTTTTATGCATTACTTCGGATGCCTGATGTGCAAAATTGTCACGAATTGTTCAATACGTGCGTAAAAGCTAGTAGCAAGTTGGCACAACGACGGGACATACAATCCTCAGCAGTTTGTCCCTGTCCGTCTGTCCGTCCGTCCGTCCGTCCGTTCATTCGGTCCGAACAGATCTTGTTATACCGCGGTATCTCATGAACGGCTTGAGCAAACTCGATAAAACGTACCGGTACATTAGCCCCTACTGGTGAACTGGTCATAGATTTTGGTCAAGGTCAAAGGTCAAGATCACTGCAGGCCTTCGAGATGGCGAAGGATCCATCTCGACGCAGGGGCGTCAAATCCGCCTTTTAGTTCAGCCTATCTTGACTACATGAAAGAGAACAAAAATGTATAAAACAAGACAACTAATAAATATTGAGGGGTTTCCGATGGGTATAGGGTCTAGGGAATGCGCCCCCCTCTTTCCACGGTGTTGATTCCTATTGCACATTAGAATATATAGTCGTGGCATTGTAAATTACCGGTACAAATAGCGAATAAACAACGAAAATGTCGTTCAGTGCGTGAAACGCGAAAGGTCCAGGCCTATACGGTTCCGTGCGGCAGAAATTTTATAGAGATCGTTCCAGGGAAACCCCTCCGTCGGGGGGTTTAAACGCAAGAGGGGTAGCCAAATATAGCGATTTTTCACCTTTGGAATGCTGTATCTCCGAAAGGGTGCAAGACCGGAGGTAAGTTAGTATTAATCACTAATAGGAAGTCGTATATGAGCTTTCGACTGGTACAAAAATCGGTGACCTTGAATGACCTTGAACGGCGAAATGGCCCTTATTCTGCGCTATTTTACCGAATTTGGTAGTTTCCGGGCGCATTGCGTACAAGTGGTTGACAAAGCCAAAACTATGGACAATTTACGATTACTATGTCTAGTAGTAAACGTCTGCAGAGGGACCGCGCGACGCCCACCGTATAAATATTCTATAACTGCAAGGTGGACTGTAGCAGATTCAAAAATTCAAGACTTAATGCGCAGTACTTGGATATAGCTATCGTATAATTTGTTAAACGAAGTAGGTCGTCGTAAAAAGTTCACGTTCGCTATCTCATCTCCTGATGAGTTCTTGTTAGTACCGTGCGCTAGACTAAGCTGGCCCTTTCGTCAGCTTGTGAGCGCACGTAAATATACCATCTCGTATCGTATCGTATCGTATATCGTGTCCGCCATCGGGGCCGTAGATCTCGTTCAGCGAGGATGCGGCTCAGTATCGGTGACGTAAAAATGGCATCGAGCGTCACCGTGACAGCAACATCAGCAGCATCGGTCGTTACTAGTGCACGGTGCAGAGTGAGTACAAGCGACGTTGTCAATCTCATTTCATCCCCATCCTCATCCCACTGTCACCGTCATAACATTGCTACTGCTGCCGCCATAGGTCTACTGACGATGATGATACGAACCACCGACGCCGGGCATAACTATCGGCCGAAAGTGGGACATCATTCTTCCTTCGTTCTCCATCGTGCTAACTATGTTCGTTCCTTGTCACTCTGAACGGTTGTCCTATTGACGAGTGCTGGAATATCGCTTAGTCAGGGCCTTGGACCTGAAAGAGTTCTAAAAATTGTTATCCTAGCATGTTCTGAAATAGTTGACTTTGAGTGTGTTCGTGTTTGTTGCAGTGTGTGTGTGCTGTACGTACGGGTGTGTTGTGTGCTTGAGCCCCCAGCCGTTAAAATTCCGTTCCGTCACCGCTGCCGCCGAAAAAAATTGAGACGCCAGTCGAAAATTAACGAGCGCCGCCGCCGCCGTATTTTTGTAGAATGCCGCTTGTATTTATTCAATCAGTCATTTTCAAACGTGAGAACTTACATAGTCGCAACAACCGTAGAGATCGGGGGAGACTGGTCCTCCGACTTTTAGGTTGGGGGGGGGACCAA
>Ga0209780_1003649_pt1 | contig 11575 bp, 7 predicted proteins | sample WorMetexBAHAMAS2_FD_187384 | JGI IMG/M metagenome (GOLD analysis project Ga0209780, IMG submission 187384) | Marine gutless worms symbiont microbial communities from Max Planck institute for Marine Microbiology, Germany - Inanidrilus exumae... | ecosystem: Host-associated > Annelida > Digestive...
CACCAGATGGCGCCACCTCTAACTGAGGTAAGAGACATCCAATTGCAGCTTACTACTCATCTATCGACCCCGAAGGGATGAAAGGCTGAGTTGGCCTGGTTGGTTGACCCATAGGGGATGGTTTACGCACATAAGTGGTCACCCGTCAGCTACAGGTCGAGCACAGGACTAAGAAAGTACGCCGGCCGAAGACCGACGTTCTACCACTGAGCCACGCAACCAACCAACGCAGTACCGTGGGTACCGACTGCATTTTGTTGTCTTGCTGGTGTGTTGTTTGAATGCGTGGCGTGTAAATTATTCGAAATTGATGCATGGCTTTCTCCTTCCACCTCCATTAGTGGGTAAAGCCGAGGCATTTCCCTAACTAAGTAAGTAAGTAAGTAAGTTTATTGGTATATTGCAGCCATGAGGCGACATTAATTGCATACAATTACATCAGAATAAAATGCAATCACATGTATACGATTAATAGTAGCCTAGACAATACACGATCTATACAAGCATAATATAGCTAACACACATAACAAACATCATACAATAGTTTACTGATGATTCTGTAAAGGGTGGTTAATAAATGAGCAATACCATTCAGTTCTGTCGTGGGGACACTGGGAAGACTGTAGAATGCCACAATCTGACAAAGAAAAAAGTGAGAACACGTTCACGTGGGAGGAAAAAGACAAAATTCACGTATCCCTTGGTGTTGGATTTTGAGAATAACGTTTTTTCTCCGCACTTAGTAACGCTAAGAACGGCCATCATAGAGGCCTTCCTGATTGCAGAATTTCGACTTGATATCTTAAACCATTCTAGAGAATCTTTAGTGCAGACATGAAACCGTTAATGCTTATACTATTGTCATATTGTGAAGTAGTCGGGCAGAAAGTCCCTAGCTATCGCAGCGGCGAAACTAAGTGCGTTGAATTGCATATGCATGTATCGGTAATAGCGAAGCACTCAAGCTACGTATACACAATATTGTATCGTGTATACGGGGTCTCAAGATGCAGCAACAGCATTTATGTGCAGAATGCGTTTTCCTACGACTTTGCGCGGTAAGCTGTTTGACCGGATATAACGTTAAGACAAAATCTACAGATTCAATTGCTTTTATTTATGTTGCAGTAAAACGGTGGAATACCAGAGATGTATGAGTGGGAAAGTCTGCACAGAAAGTGACGAGTTGTATCAACTGTATTTGTCATCAGTCGGTGCTGAAAACGCCTTCACGTTTCTCTGCGCAAACGACACTTTTTCAGGTTTAACTCACGCATTCGCACGGAATAAATTTTTGCCCGCGCTTTGATGTTCTAGTATTTATTGTTATATGGGAATGTGTCATAGGCGTATAACACTTTCGCATATGCGACCACCTTACACTGCGAGTTTAATTTTATGGCAAGTCCTTCCGTCTGTCCGTCTGCCACCATAAAGGTGTCGCCCTGACAGGACGTAACCGTACTGGCCTGCCGTGCAGTGTCGCCCGACCACCCACGCGCCTGGCCGCCGGCGCGCCGACCGTCCACGCGCCCGTTCCCGTACCCACGCGTCCGGCCCCGGCAGCGTTACAGACGACGACACACGACGACAGACGACAGATGCCGACAGACGTCAGCGTGCAAAACAATATTGGCCCATTAGGCGGACCAGTAACAAAGATTATGAAAATTATCAATACACTCTTGCTTTGATTTCTAAACAAATATTTTGAGCTGGTCGACAGACCGGTAACTTGTACTAGATTTTGCATAAAAAATTAATCTATTTTCACCACATGCAATCTGGCAGAGATCAATGAAACAATATTTGACGAATATATCTTTTACATTACGTTATACAAAGTTCATCAAATTCATATTATCAGAGGTGTTTCGATTTTTCCGGTAAAAATTAACCAAAAAAGTATTTAGATAGCCGGAGTCTGCCCGGATCCGCTTGGAATGTAGAGATCACTAGCTGGATTTGGATAGGATGGAAGGTGAGGGTAAAAGGTGAGCGGAAAAGGAGAAAAGAATAAGGGAGGAAGAGCAGACGTCACTTGATTCCGCATTCACTTCCACTTATGCAACTCGTCTATTAATTCATTGTTCAACTATCTTTGCAACCGAAATGACTCTTGATACAGTATCGTTATGAACTTGGATCGTGTGACATACATTATTAACTTACTAAGATAGTCAGTTGGCATGAAGCGTCAAGCCGTCCCTCTGCGATAAATGAGCTACTTGATTACTTGGACAATTTGTCCTGAAAAGCATTCAGAGACCTATGTTTATCGGCCTATTAGTCCATCACACAATTATTCTCCCGAAGCGAAGCATGGTTTCTGGCGAATTATCGAAATAATCTAGGCCTACGGAGCAAAAACTGGTGTTCACGCGTTCGGCATAACTCCGTCGAAAGTGAACCGATTTTGATGAAATCTGGAGCATTATGAGCGCATTGTTGAAGGCTGACCCTGGCAAATTTTGGGCGCGATCCGCGCAGTATCTACAGTTTGAGAGGCAGCCGAAATTTTGTTTTTTTTTGCCAGTTAAATAACGCACGCTTTCACCGATTTCCAGTCAGACAAATTCTACGTTACCGGTATTTGAACACGTCGATCGGTATCGCCATGTAAACTTTCAGAGCAGAATTTTGAAAATTTTCTGTAAGCGGTCGTTTTTCCAAAAACGCAAAAATTGCTCGCAATGTCCAGCTCTTGCGACTTCAGGCCGTTATAACTACACAAAGATTACAGATCGCCGGAAATACACTACCAAATCGACCCTCTACGGGATGTCTAGTTTCGATTTTTACCGTTAGAATCAATTCAAAGTCTTTCCCCTGGGATGTGCGTTCCGCACAAGAAAGATACCTACTCAAATTTTCGGCAACGTCCGATTTCCGATATTGCGTATTAAAACGAACAGTACGCCGCAGTGCTGATGCGGCTTGGCGACTGATAGGCTATATAGAAGAAAAGCAGACTGAATTGGAAACTGAAAATACTTAACGCGGCAGATAACGTTGACGTCACTCAGTCGCAGGAACGTGACGACAGGCATCGTTGAATGCAGGCACAAAACAGCCTGTGCACGAATAGCTGACCGCTTCGGGCGAATACTGTATCGTGTCATTCCACACGATACAGCCGTCTAATTGTGTTTGTCGATCAAGTTCGCCAGGTGGCGGTACCGGTGGCGAGTGTGCAAACACAAGTGGTTCGTGATTCACCATCATCATGTCTTAATTAAGCAGTGACAAAACGCACATGCCGCCATATACAGATAGAAAAAGAGACAATAAAACACAAGTAAAATAATGTAAAAATAAGAGTGTTTGTACAAAATGCGAGTAACAAATTCGCAGTCCATACGATGACTAGCATGAGCTGGTAGCTGTCTGTTATATAAATTATTATAATTTGGCTGAATTCTAGCTGTTTTGGACATCATGGCTTATATATCTGTATACATACGCAGAGTGCAGTGTGTTCTATACGTACTCCCTGCTTACTATTTATATTGTATGCAAATAATGCATTTTACAGAGCTGTTGTCCGAAAATCAGCAATGTCCATTTTTATCAATCGTAAGAAAAGAGCTGTCTTGCTATCAGTCTGTTTTTCCGGAAGAATTCTACAAGGAATCTACGTTCAAAATTTGTCAGTAAGTGATTGTTTTCTTTGTTTTACCGATCGACGCTATGCCAGCGTGGTGTATGGTATGGCCATGTGTCTTTCTGTCCGTCCGTCCGTCTGACACAAGTCGGAGTTTACCAAAACGGCTAAACGTAAGGCCAAGTAGACAACGCCATAGCCCACGGACTCTTAGTTTTCCAGCGCCAAAGATCTTGGCGAACTTTCAGTGGATCACCCTCAACGGCTTCGCCGAATACTAACTGGATACTCAGGGGTGGTACGTCATCCTAAGGCGAACACTCTGTATAGCCTAAACGTGCATAAAATTTAACAATTCTAATTTCAGCCGTTCCAGAGATATGACTGGGCCTCCAAAATTCAAATCGGATTACGTGACCTTAACCACGCCCCTTTTAGGGGTAATTTGTCTTCCATGGCTAGGACTTGTTACGATCAACCGAAGTACCAAATGTGAAGTCTCTATCTTCACCGGTTCAGAAGGTATGAAAGACGAACGCAAATTGTAGAAAATTGGGTGGATGGAGTAGTTAGGGGTTACTCTAGGTCATTAGAAATAGTATTATTCTATAGAGCGCATACTGGCTCCTGTTAAGCATGCCTAGTCCCTATCGTGCACCGTATCTAAAATGTAGCGAGATGTTTGTCTAAAACTGCTAATTTTAGCCTATCTCACCTTTATTTGCCCCCATATTGGGGGTGTCTGGTTTCGACAAGATAATTGACGTCAGAAAACTAGACTCCCCGGGATACTGGAAGGCGTTGCTTGTGTGATCCTTTGTTTAGCCACTTTTGTGGTACTCCGACTTGTGTCGGACAGACGGATGGACGGACAGACGGACTGACACAGCAGGGCCGCATCATATCCCGCGCTTGCATAGCGTCGCACGGTAAAATTGTAGTTTACCATTCCGGTCGTGTTTACTGGTGTAGGCTTAGTGTAGACTACGCAAGTTGTGGCCTATCGATACGTCAACAGACCATCAGAACGACGGTACCAAAGCTCCGTTATCTTAAACATATTAAAATTACAGAAGATACTGTCGATACTGCTCGCCTGTCCGAGAAGGAAGACTCAAAGCATAAGCATTAATAATTACGGCTGTCCTGCACGGCAGTTTGTTGTTCGGTCTCGTTGTCAGATGTTACTTCGCCTCCGATATAGGGGTGCAAATCATTGCGAACAGCTTATCTGGATGCCTGTCTGTCTGTTTGCTTGTTTATAAATATGCACTTATCTCGAAAACCACATGTACAAATGATATCGAACGTTCTATACATGTCACCCGTGGCCATGGTTCGGTTGTCTGGGCCGTGCGCTAGATTAAGCTGGCCATCTCGTCAGCTTTTGAGCGCACGTTAATCAACCGTATCGTATCGTATTGTCTTCGGACGGCAATGCAATATATTATGTACTTCCGTTGTTGTGGATGACGTTATGTTTTACGTAATAGAGCGAATAGGCCGGAGTCAAACACGACACGTATGTGTCGTCCAGTTCGCCAGGTTGCAGCACCAGTCGGACGTCAGACAACGTTGTTTGGTCACGTTCGCCAGGTGGCGGTAGTCTACCGTCTCCGGCTCTACCTTGTTGTCTTTGTCACCGATTGTCATAGAGCACGTTACTGATAGTAATGCTCAAACCATAATGCACGTGCAGGTACTACAGAAGGTACTACTCGTGCGTGAGTGGTTGGCTGCAGAGCCAGCCTAACTGCAGCAACACAGTCGTCACCACCATACTGGAAACACTTCGTCTGTACACCGTGCCATTCACGTCCAGCTACGATTGTCCCATTCCAAGTACGCCTAGTTCGTTTTTTCTTCACTGGTTCATTATTGGCTGTGAGAACACTAACGCAGTAAAGCCAGCAAGGACATCACCATTATTCTAGACCGAAAATGCCAGACTTTTATTTGATTACTGCTTTTATTTTTATGTGTACTCACTGCACGATGTCATAATAATAATAAATAGATAGGTTACTGCGATTACGACGGCTTTTTCCGGTGTATCAGTCGTCCGTAGTGATAGCCCAAGCTGTAGGCCCAGCGCCTCTGTGAAACGTTTAACAAAGATCAGCTTTTACTTCTGTCTTACTGAGTAAGTAAGTAAGTACGTAAGTATGTAGTTCTTACTTAAACACTGACATGCGCAGAGTTTTAGATATAGTTGAAATAAAACATATAAAACAAGTTAAAGAACGAATGCACTTGAACAAAGTAGTGTCACAGTAACTAGCTAACGCGTTGCGGTAAGAACATTAACATTCTGTTGATAAAAACCGCGAAGTTTTACAATATACTAATAACAGTCTTTGTAAAACATTCTAACGAGAAAGTTAGAGTCCAACAGTCTAGTGTGGTGCTCAGGTAGCTGGAGTGTGTGTCTGCGGGTTCTAAGATTGTAGCGTTGTGATGCTGTGGCGGGTGGTGGTAACAGTCTGTGGAGTACGTGGTTTGTATCATTAATAAGTCATCAATAAATACTAGCTTGATGTCTGCACATTCTCTGTGTGTGTGTGTGTGTGTTGCAGCCACGTGCAATGAGTCAGCGATACGGTTATGCAACGATAAGATACCACGGCTACAAAGCCTGAAGGCCGGCGATAGCGACGTTTTCACGGAATTTTGCATGTGAGTAAAAAGCTGTGCAAATATGAATACTTAAAGAAAACATACATACTAGCGGCTTACGCGGCCGAAGGCCGGTTACTCCTCGCGCCTGCGGCGCTCGATCCATCCGTTACACCGCGCGCCTAGAGATCGCCACTGTTGTCCCACGCGCGTTGGCCCGGTGCCGTTTGTCAAAATCGCACCACAGGCGAGCGCGCGTGGCCGCGATTGGCCCGTGCCGAAGTCGTACCGCCAAGCGCAGGCGAGCGCGCGAAGCCCGTGCCGCCAGTGCAGTGGCCCCCGTGCCGTTTCTAAACCGCATGACTTTCACGAATTCGGCAATTTTGCACGGTTGCACCGTTTTCTGAATTTTTACACATTAATGGTCGACATTTTCCGGACTTTTTTCCGTTCAAGTCTACGTATGACCCCTATGAACCATGAAAAGTTTCATGGAAATCGGTCCGCACGTTTTTTCCAAAATCTGGAACCTAGACACACAGACGGACAGACGCGGCAGCTTTATACATATAGATTGCGAAGAAGCACGTGAATGCTTATCGCTTTGTTATAAGTCTTATGCTCACTTAAACGCAATTGGGCAATTGGCTACATTTTTGCGTTTCATAAATCTTCATATCACGTTCAGATATCTGCTTGGGCGGATACACATTTGCACACCCTTTGTATGTGAAAATTGGACCGGCAGTTCAACATTCGTTTTTATGAACGTACAGTGGACTTGCAAATACGACAATATAGTGTTTCTAAATTTATGGTCACATAAGAAAATTTTATTATACGATCTCGAAACATGTTGTCTCAGAGAACATCTGATTTGATGTCAAAATAGACTTTGATATTAATCGTCTTTTTCATTAAATTATTGAAGATTAACAAAATGAATAATGTCAGTCCACGTCAGCAATTTTGAAATTTTAAATTGCCTAGTGTTACTAATGTCCACGTACATGTAGCCGCCAAATTTGAGTCACTATTCTGTGTAAATTGCTGCAACTTGTTCTGCTAGAGTTAGACTGTTGCGTTTTGTTTGTTAATTAAGTCATTCTTATTTTTGTAACTTATATTTAACACCTTAGTTCACTTCGTTTACCTACCACTTAACGGAAGAAAGCATGGCTGCTAGAATATTTACTGAAATATAGAACTTTATAATAATAATAATGAGTATATTTATATAGCGCAAAATAAATAGTCCTCAGATGCAGAACTTTGTTTGAACCATACAGATGAACCACATTATGAGCTCCATTTTCCATGCACATGCAATGGCAGTGCAATATCTCAAGTTACAAAAAACGTTACAACTACTTTGCTTTGTGTTGCAGGAAAACATCGGAATATCAGCGCTGTGTCGATACCATCAACTGCACAGAAAGCGACGTGCTTTATCAATCTTATTTACAGTCTTCCGGAATTGCCGATGGATATACGTTCCTCTGCCGAAACGACACTGTCTCAGGTCCACATGGTTTAATTTTACGAATTCGTGTGTTATGCACGTTTGGCGTGTTTTAATTTGGCGTGTTTCGATGGTGCTGTTCTACTTGTTGTTGACATCTGTGTTGTATTCGTATTTTTATATTTTTCTCCAAAACTGTTTATTTACAAACCAGTACCCTATGCCTTAAACCGAAATACCAAAAAAAAATCCATTTTGTAGCCAGTTTAACACTGATTCACGTGGAGACAAGATGCTTAAATATATACAAGATGGACTGAGTCTCGCAGGCCCTTTTCCTCCAATAGACAGCATCAGAGCTATGGTGATTGTCTGGAGGTAAGGAGAGAAAATAATCAGAACTGTTCTGTGCTGTGTTGCGTACAATAGTCATACACAATGGTACGCACACACCGTGAACAGTTTTTAAATTTTCATGTTGGTTTAGATTTTGTTTTTGTGTGTTTATTTAGATGTAATATTTTAATTCCTATTCGTGTTTTTGTGTTAGCTTTACTGCTTAGATCATTTTATTACTGTGTTGCATGTTTTTGTGTTGATTTAGTTTCTTCAGTAGGCTACTAAGCCAAGGGATTGGCTGGGAAGAACGTCTTTGAAATGATCTATGTTGTGTCAAGTCGAGTGGGACGTAAGACCTTAACTCATTCAATCAACCAGCGGCAACATGTGGACTGTTTCTTGTAGTATGTCACTTCATGAGCCGTGATTGCCAATGTTATGTCAGTGCAATTGCATGACATTGCGTGTCAATAACTGCGTTGTGCAGAGCTGGTCGCCAATAATCAGCAATGTCCACTAGCAAGAATAACAGAAGAGTCATGCCATAATTCTTCGTTTCCCGCCAACTTCTATAGAGATTCCATCGACGACATTTGCCAGTACGTCTTTGTTCTTTCTCTGTTGTTTTAGACTTGTGAAATGTGAATTATATCAGTATTTGCGGTTGCTGGTGAAATATGTCTGACATCAGCCACGACACACGTGCGAAAAATTGGTTGAGATTACAACTGCTCTGTGTTGCGTGTAGCTCAGATAGGCCTACAGCTCATCTGAACAGACCGTTGGTGTCGAAACCGCATTGATTAAATGGCATAATTGGTGAGAACAACTGTCCAAAAAATCAGTCACTAAGTATACGCTTCAGCACTCCTGATGGATGTTATCGCAGCAGACTATAAGATTAGAATCGTCGCAGTACGAGCAAAACACGGTGCGCATTGTGAACTTACCGGACAGAGCTGAGAAAGCTTCATTAGCCCTACATAAGTGTTGATCGACGATTCCCATTGTAATGATGTGATCGCATGTGTTACATTGCATATGCGTATGTCATGTGTTTAATAAAGAATTTACTTACTTATTTACTTCACAACTTCTCTGGCAATAGCTCCGACATAGACTTACTGTCGAAATTATTGACATTATGCAGTAAAAAGCAGTGATATTTATCAGATTCACATCATCAACAAAATTCAACAGGATACGGCTTAAACTGAAATTAGAAGATCAGCTATCGCAGCGGTACCGCGGGACGCCATCGGTACTCGGTGGTGCGCAACTGTACGAAAAATCCCATTTGGAAAGGCTTCAATAGGTGAATGACGTTGAAAAACCAGTTCATTAAACATTAACAATTTTATTATGCGTAGGCCTATGTTATACAACAAGAGTTATTGACACTTTCATACCCTTCCATGAATAATGCGTACTTGTCATTTATATTATTAAACGAATATTGTATTGTATTGAATGTCTCTCAATATCATCGGAATTGCCACTATTCGATAGGTCATAATTATATCAACTTATGTTGATGCGTGGCAACAACGTGTCTGTCTTACGATACGATACGATACGGTATACTAACATGCGCTCAAAAGCTGACGAGATGGCCAGCTAGCTTAATCTAGCGCACGGCCCACAAACGAAAAACTAAGGAAAAAACTGAGTAGCTCAGTAGAAACGGTACATGGAACAGTCCGTGGAGGCAGTCCTCACTGTCTTGCACCGGCCCCGCTATTTTATCACATTTACAGTGTATGCGCGACTGCCTATGACATTCAGACGTCCTTATGTTTCGATAAGACAGCTGAAATTACAAGCTACGTGAGCTTTCCAATTCGTCTGTAAACATATCGTAGCTGATACATGCCAGATTTCCCGATGTACATGTAAGAAAGTTCAAAATTAATGTTTTCAAACAGCACAACTGACCTTCAGGGTAACTTAGTGTTACTGACATTGCTGCCATCACTTCACCACATACGATTTATTATTACGATACAATACGATACGATAAGACACATTTACAATTGTGTTCGAAAACACACGGTACCAAAAACAGAACAACTAACGAAAAAATTAATAAACACTAGTATCCGCTAACGCTGACAGACCCGCTCGACGCGGTGCCTCATGCCCACCGTATCGTACATAGATGTCGACTCGACGGTCAGCGTGATAAACTGGTGACCGACGACCGTCACCAGTTTATCACACCGTCCGTCCAGTTAAGTTAACAGCACCTGAGGTATTGACGTGCAGTTGCGAAAGTTGTGGTTTGGGGTAGTTAGGGGTCACTCACGGGAAATAGCGCCATTAGATAGAGCGCATACGAGTTCCTATTAACATTCACAGTAACTACGTATATCTTTCACCGTTTAGGAGATATGACAAGATTCAGATGGAAAATAGCTGTTTAAACTACCTCACATCTATTTGGCGCTCCCGTTTGGGTGACATTATTGAAATTTCGCCGAGGTTTTTGGCATCCGAAAACTAGAGTCCCTGGTCTATCATACGGCGTCATTTTCGGGATTCTACGTTTAGCCGTTTTGATACAATGCCGGATTGTGACGGGAAGACGGCCGCCATCTTGTAAAATCGAAAAATCGCCATATTGCAGGGATTCGAACACATAACCGTTAATAGTAAGTCCAACTCCCTAACCACTAGACTTCCGAGCCACAAATTGCCACACCAGTGTGTTACTTGTTCATTAAATGCTGTATGACTATGCAGTATATCACAGGCAGCGCAGTAGCGCTGCACTGTTGTAAGGCCCATTCAAAATCAATAAGAAAAATGGAAAATTCGACCCCCTTTTAAATCGCAACCCCTACGTGGCACACGTGATTACGTCGAGAACATCATCCACTACATAAATTTTCAGGTACATCTCTTCAGTGGGGGCTTCTTCACAAATAGGTGACATATAACCCCTTTGTGACTTTTTTCCTGTCCTGTCCTGTACTTTTTTTCTCGCACCAACGCCCAGCTCGAACCGCGCTACCGATTTTCACGGTTTATGGCTCAAATGACGTGGTTCAGTCCAAGGATGGTCTTTTTTTTCGGGTTAGGACGATGAATGTCATCATTTGGGGGAAATATGCCCCAAAAACCCCCAAAAAGGGGCGTGAATAGGCATTTTCAAGCAAAACTAGCACAATAGTAAAACTTACATATCTCGGCCGCGGTTTGAGCGATTTCAACGAAATTTGGCACAGTGGTGCAGTTTGACACTCTTGACCGTTCCGACCGTTAAAAATTTGAAATTTCGAAAATCCAAGATGGCGGCGGCCGCCACCTTGAAAAAATAGAAAAATCACGATATCTCGGCCGCAGGTAGAGCGATTTCAACTAAATTTGGCTCACTGGTGCAGTTCAACCTTTTTGACCGTTATGAACGTTAAAAATTTGAAATTGTTAAAATACAAGATGGCGGCGGCCGCCGTACTAAAAAATCGAAAAATCGCAATATATCGGCCGCGGTTCGAGCGATTTCAGCGAAATTTGACACAGTGAAGCAGTTTGACCCTCTTGACCGTTCCGAC
>Ga0209780_1003650_pt1 | contig 11574 bp, 3 predicted proteins | sample WorMetexBAHAMAS2_FD_187384 | JGI IMG/M metagenome (GOLD analysis project Ga0209780, IMG submission 187384) | Marine gutless worms symbiont microbial communities from Max Planck institute for Marine Microbiology, Germany - Inanidrilus exumae... | ecosystem: Host-associated > Annelida > Digestive...
AAACAGCAAAGCACACACACACACACACACACACACCCAAGCAGTTCTAGCAGATGCTTGTGTGTAAATCATTGTGCACAACTGTGGTACACAGTACTGCACAGAACACTTCTGGTAATCTTACTTATTCTCCATACATCATCTCTATTGTATTGGTCGGCTGGTTGGGAGATTAACGTCCCCTTTCAGGAACAAGGTCTTGGGTAGAAATTTAGTTCGGCCAGGTTGAGGATGGCCAACGATAAAGTAGCCTCCTGACCTCGTTGCCATTGTCCATCGATGACCCAAAATGGGAAAGGATAGGGGAGGCTCATTAAAGTTATTATGCTAGCGCCTGCAACAGGGTGGAAACTAACCAACCAAAACAAGACCTATTTATCAGTTCAATGTGACACCTTGCGTAATTATTCTTCGTCAGTTCCTGTAACATATCAGTGCCTAACAACTCTTGGTGTATAATCTTTTCTGTGTAGGTCTGATAAAACCCAACAGAAGCACCCGGCAGACCTTCTGCCCGCGGTAGTACCAGACCCCATCATCTCTATTCAGACGTTGTCTGTTGAAGGGGAGGAGGACACCATGCACGCCATATCTGCTTTGCAAAATGTTCAAATGTCAACCCTTGCTTTGATGAGAAGCAGGAACAGTAGCAGTGGCATGCAAGCCTGTTCGCTCCTGGGACAATTCTCTCTCTGGAGCAAATCGGCCAATAGGACCCTGGCCAATTCACTCCCTGGCCAATTTGTTCCTTGGCCGATTTGCTCCGTAGCCAAATTGCTCCCTGCATCTATGTTTTGGTAGCATTTTTCTTGTGATATATTCTGGCTTATTCAGTAAATTGCCACTTATTCCGTATTTAACAGCATTTGTATCTTATTGTTCGTGTTAACTGTTGGCAATATGAAGAACACTGATATAGTGGAAGCTAACAAATTATATTATACGGTTACAGCAAGGCTGAGAAAATTTTCTCAGTCTGTGGCACTCTGCTCTGTAGCCGAACGGTTTAGAAGTTACTGAGACGCTACTGAGGACTTCTCTGACCATGAGCAGATTGCCCGCCTGCTCCTGGGAGTGAAAGTTACAGAGAGCAAAAGGGCCAGGGAGCGAAAGTTCCAGGGAGCGAATTGACCAGGGTCCTATTGGCTGATTTGATCCTGGGAGCAAATTGGCCCGGGAGCGAATAGGCTGTGAATCGGCATGCACACACATACACAAGAAACATGTCACTTACCAAGTGAGCCAATAATGGATCCCAAAAGCCTCAAAGACCTCAAAACAAAGCGCAACACAACTGTACACATATTTACATATCAACAAAACAAATTAAGAAAATCGTACAAAATGCTTCACATGGATGTTATATAAATGCACTGAATGGAAAAATGCATCCTTCAGAAACAGTCCCAGTGACTCAGTTTTGTACAGGAACTGCATAAAATGTTGATATGTATTTGCTGCCCGCTGAATTCATTTTGTCCACAAACTTCACAGACCAAATTAACTGTGACAGAGAGACACATACTAGTCTACAAAAACAATCTTCTATATCAATTACAAGTCATCAAACCGACATACTAAACAGTTCATATAAAACAAATTTAATGTGAACACAAATACAAAACGGCAGACAAATACACGAGACATGTTACAATCAACCACAGCTGAGCGGGACTGCCAGATTTACATGTAGTGACAAGTTGTAATTTTTGTCTGTGCATCAAATATTTAATACACAATCCCATAACTTACAGAGTTGCAGATTCTCGCATTCAACATCACTAATTTTTGTCAAGCATTCCACAAACGTTTTAAAGTTTGTCTGAGACGTTCTGATGCCTAGACGATGGAGCAGAGCACATCACTACTGACAGCATATCACATGTATATGCCAGGGTTGTTATTATCACAATAACGGCACTGCTGGCAATAGTATCACTGACGTTTTGAGCACGTGTTCTGTACTGTTCTTTAGCCGTCCTCGATCCGAGGGTTAGCTACACCATGGACGTACTTTCTCCATTTATCTCGCCTCTGTCGTTCTGACTGACTCTTCCATGGGGAGTCCTGTCCACGTATTGATGTTGTCCAACCAGGCCGTGCGAGGTCTTCCTCGCCTGCATGTACCTGGCACTGTTCCTTGCATTATCTCTTTCTCCAGGCAACTCCCTTGTTTCCTTATGGTGTGACCACAGTATGCTAGCTTCCTTGCTTTGACAGTGTCTAACAGTTCCCTCTTTACTCCAGCTTTGTTAAGTACCCACTCATTTGTTTTCTTTGCTGTACTACTAGCACATGTACTACCACAAATATCACCAATATTTCCTGTAGTATCGCTGTAAGTATCCATGATACTTCTTGCCATATTTTTAGCAATGCCAAAACAATTGGCAATTCTTCTGTCAAATTCTATTACACTAAGTGTAATCTCTGTTGAATGGATACTAATTTTTGTTACAGGATATTGTACCACAATCCTTCGTAACAGAGAGACAGCTGTTAAACTGCTCTCCAAATCTGCAGTTGCTTCCTTCCAGTTGTTTTGCAATGTCATTTTTTAGCTTTCTGTCTATATGCCTATCATGCAGCTAAATTTAATGTGATTAAATTCCTTCGTAACTGTTTCTCAACAATATCTCATTCATACCATACCCCTATTGCTTTGCAAGTTCCTGTGCACCACACGGTTTCTGTCACAGCTCATGACAACCACGTGATCAACTGGCCAGCACTGGATGAATTAAAGAAGCGATATATATTCGGAAAGAGGGACGACAAACTATGAACCGGGACAAGGGCAGTTATATGCGGAGCCATACGTACAACTGCTTTCTTGCCACGTCGCATCTGTACCGTGGCAAGAACTGGAATAAGAATTGAACATGTTTCTTGAACTTTCTTCTGACGAAGGTCTCTGATACGGATCGAAACGTCAAGGTAAAAAATAATGTCAGTTGTGTTTGATATAATTGCTGTTTAAAATAAAGCTTCAAAAATAAAGCTAACTTAGCTTAGACTTTTTTCTGTTCGATAACTTACACATGATGCGATATCAAGACACAAATTTGTCACAATTCTGAAACAATATGCACACATAAAAACTGGCATCCTATTCATGATGTAAAACGATAACTCAACTTTTCATCTAACAGACATATAAATTAATGCACTTATTTCAACAACAACATACCCACCTGAGGATTTTTAAACCCAAACAAGCACAATATAATGAATTCATTATTGCCTAGTAATGAACAAGTATATCTGTTAATGCTACGCCAGAAGTCAGATTGTGCACAAAGAAACAATGGTAAGGCTGCAATTTTTTTGCGACATTCGAGAGATTTGCAAAATTCACGAATTTGAGCCATTACCAAGAATTCTTGCATTTTGCCACAAATCACCAAGAATTTGACTCACTTAATCTGTTAATGGTACAAACATGTGCAATTATTGTCTTTTGTAGCATTGCTGACAAAATTAGACACAGCGTAGCATAGCAACTCGTGCCGAATCACTGTCCAATTTGATGTAAATAACTATAGTGATCAACTCATTAATCGTATGATTTCTGTCCAGGTAATGCTGTTTGTTACTGACAGCAAAAAATATAAAATACAGGTTTCAAGTGCGCCCAAGTAAAATGCCGCCTTTGTACTGCCACAACTGCAACCATAAATTCACTGTGAATTTTGCACTTTCTGCGGAAAATTGACTGACTATGATTTTATCCGTTTTTGGCCGAAAAAAATTTACAGCCTAAATGACGAGATCCAGTGAGTGATTCCCAAGGGCGACGTGATGAATAAGATACCGATAAAAACATTTTGCACAATCACCATCACTACCAAGGGTTCACATAAAAAGAACATCGAACCAGACAGCGTGTTTGTATGCGCAACATTGTTGACTGTGAAATCTCGAGCACAATTCTCACGACAAATTAGCATCAAAGACGACACTAGCGTAACGTCCATTGGCGACAGACGAGCGTACCAGCCGATGACTGCGCAGAACCATTGCATCAGTTGCAGCAAGGCAGTTCTCTGGCAAACTAACTGGTGACGGAAGACTGGAGATGCCTGAATCTGGGGATATGGATGCCCTAACAGAACAAAAACTATTACTTTAATCATCATCAACCAGCGTGCAGTTGGTTACCTCAGCTTTGTCTACGTATCTCAGCAACAACCTAGAAGTGCATGGCTGCAAGACCAGTTGCTATCACACTTGAGGCAACCAGCCATGCCATCAAGAACACTCCTAGGGCCGGTTTTTCCACCGCAAATAAATCTCTCATTAATCTAATCGCCAATTCAAATCGGCAGATAATTGTCGATTAACTCAAAAGTCGTTTCTCCACTGCAAGTTAACGGTCAATCGTCAATTAAATCGTCCATTATCTTAACTGCCATTTTTTCGCCATTTAACTCGTTAATGGCCGATTAACAATGGAGCTGCAGTTTTTTGCTTTTCCCCTGTCTTAGCTACATGTTTTATCTGCCTGTCTTTTTGTTCTTTCTGTCTTTCATGTAGCTAGTTAAGTTAATTTGAGCAAAGCAAACACGTCATATTGCCACGGAAAAATCCATTTCAGGAATATGATGATGCTTAATCCAGTGTTTCAGACTGTCGAAGTTCGCCGTTACGAAACTTCTGGATAAGATACATCATGTTGGCAAATGTCACGTAGGGGTCATTGTGATTACAAAATCTGTGATGCAGTGAAGTGCCATTAGCGACAGCTGTGTAAACACATCTATCGAACAGTGACGTATTGCAGCTCTGTTCAATTTAGGTCACTCTGACAGCCAATCACAGAAGATAAAAAGTAGGTGCAGTTAATCCAGCATTAGCGAATTGCCGATTTACTAACTGGAGACAAAAATGCACGGAAAAACGCAACTTGATTAATCGACGATTGACTTCAACCATTAAATTAATCGAAGATTACGTAATCAGAGATTAAAGTTAATTTTATTTGCGGTGGAAAAACCGGCCCTTAGTCGTTCTTGATGTATGCAGTCCCTTGCTTACCAACTAGATGTCGGTTAGCAATCAACAAGAAGCTCCGATACCGCTGAAGGAAAACGCAACGCACATTGTCAGCTGAAATCTTGTCAATTGCTGCACAGCTGTACAAAAAATTGCACTTGAAAAGCTCGCAGTAGGTGAATAACTGCGTAGGTCATTCCATGTCATTGGAATTGCTTGTATTTGATTGGCCATATATCACTTCCTATTAGTGGTCTGTAGTGACAATGACTCCATTTTGCACTATTTCCAAGATACTACCAAATTTACAGTGTACATGACTGGCTGTGACCTTGAGAAGTTCATTTCTGAAAAGACGGTTGAATTTACAAGCCATGTGCACTTTCCGATTCATATGTAAACATATCGTAGATATTAAATGCTATATTTCCCGAGGTATGGTATTTAGAAAGGTTTCAAACAGCAAAAATGACCTTCAGGGTCACTCAAGGTCATTCGTATTGACGCCATTCGATAGGCCACATATGATTTCTTGTTAGTCTTCCATTGCAACTATGTCTCTATTTTGCACTATTCCGAGTTATTATAAGTTATTTTGCAAAATTTAAAGAAGTCACGTGACCATGAACACATCCACTTCTGAGGTAATGTATCTTCAAGATACATTACCTCAGAAGGGGATGAGATACTATCTTTCATGCAGCACTACTCTACAGTGTAAATCTACACACCGAACCTGAAATACCTAGGTTCATTCATTCTGACAATTGAAGTATGACTGGCTTAACCGGCCCTAGACTTTTAATGTAGAGCACGTGGTAGTACTGGGTAAGTGCTACTCAAAAATTAGACTTATCTCAAGACTGTCTTAAGTTTATCATAAGTTCACATAAAAGAGACAAGTCATCTAAATATATAAAGTTGCCACGTCTGTCTGTGTGTCTGTCTTCCGGATTTTTGAAAAATGTGCAAACCGATTTCCATGAAACTTTTCACGGTTCAGAGGGGGTCATATGTAGACATTAACGGATAAAAATATCTGGAAAGTTTTGACCCTTAATGTGTAAAAGTTCGGAAATCGGTGCAAAATTACCGATTTTGAGAAACGCCACAAGCCACGTGCACTGGCCTGGGCTCTGGCTTGCGGTTCAACTTTGCGCGCTGGCCTGTGGTCCAACTTCGGCATGGGCCATGCGCGCTGGCCTGCGCACGTGGCCCGTAACATTCGATGGGGGGGCTGTATCAAATGCTGTTGTGCTCCTGAGTCCAGTTTAGTGGTCCATTGGCCTGTGGTCCGACTTCCCGGCCAGCCTTTGGCCGGGTAAGCCGCTAGTGACACATAACTCTAATCAGTATCAATACATCTAAAGCACTATGAAATTACAAAAGAAGCCTCACATGTCAACAGAATGTGTCTTCATTAACGATGGACTTAACTTCTGCTGTGTAATTTCACTGAACTGCATCCAACAAAAAACACACTGTCTTTTCATCAGAAAACAAATTCATTTTAGGTACCTTATTGCAAGATATCCCGGGTAAATACACACAACACAGTGGTGCTGGAAGCATCAGCAAAGATACTCTATGCCCAGCCTGGTGAGAACTGGGATGGATGATCTTCGGGTGGGCAAACCACCCTCAGTATGTAAACAGCCACCCAGGCCAACTCAGTTTCCTACCCTCAGTGGGACGGAAAATGAGTACCGACCAAAGTGCAGTGATCTCTGTTGGTGAAAAGTAAAATACATGAATGACTTATTCTGCTTGTGGGTGGGCAGGTAAAAGTGTGTGATCGCTTGCTAATACGTGCCACATCTGAGCAACTTCAGATCAGCAGCTCATAGCAATGTGGCTTACTTACTGACTTGACTACATACCCGTTTAACGGCCATTTCAACGTGAACCTGGGTTAGCCAAGTGCCTCCTGCATCATGTACAGGCGACAAAGGCAAAATGTTTGCCAGGTGGGCGGCCTTCGTAACCAACTAACATTATTCAACAAAGACAGTTCACTGACGTTAGGTCAGTATTGTTCAGAATTCAAAAAATGAGCCGTAATTACTGATGTCGGCTTGGTGAGCAATAAGAACACTATGTTGTTAGTTATACCTTCTCAGTTTTGACTGTTATTTATAATATAAATATATATAATGTAGGGTGGCATAAAGAAACAACCATTGTCCACTAGGTGCCAAATATTTCACGAGACATTGTGCCGACATGCTGAAGGAGTGACGAACTCTTCAGTAAAACTGTGTGTGCATTCTGACCGCGATGGGATGTCGACTAGTCCCCGAAATGATTCGCATTGCCCAAAATTGTGCCGTTTGAACTGTACCGCTATCACAAACACCCCATCTGAAGTACCCATTTTCAGTTGTTTCTGGGACCTGTATAAACCCGTGCAGAAAATTGGAAATTTTTCAACGATTCACGCATGCGCACACAGATTCACGTCTATTATTTCAAAAATGCTTAAAATCGGTGCAGGATAAGTGGCCAAAACTCCACATTGTATTGGTGACAGAATATTCCGGTTTTACCCAGATCTGTTCAGGTTTGAGTAGATATAACCGAAAAAACCCCTCCACGACCCTCAGAGTAAATGCAATATAGGCACTTTGGACCTATAACAAGTCAGCATGCGGTGAGGTTATGGACAAGAGTACAGCAGAAGCTTTTCTGACTCACGTTTGTGAGCGACTCTGTATTTACTGTTGTCGTGAGGTTGTAAGCACATGCGTTTATCATGAGCATTAGAAACTGACTTACATAGTTGCCTGTTTCCAAATCCATCCAAACTGTTTATTTTATATGGCATCAATAAATGCTGGATTACAACAAGAACACAATACAATTACAGTTAAAACTAAAATTAAAAAGACAATGCAATCAGTGCTGCTGGAAATCTGACACACAGTATGGAATAAAATCATGTTGCTCAGGAAATAGATAACTAAGACAAGATGAGCTGCGTTCAATGTTCTGTCTATAAAATCGTTGTATTAGGTGTTCCCTAATATCGTCAACCGGTAACGGTAATGAGAATAACTGATAAACTAACCGGCACAAATGAAGAAAATGCAGAAACATTGTCGGAATGAGGCCGGAGAGTGGACAGCTGCCTACAATGACTAGTTTCACCTGCAAGAATCCAACACATCACACTGAATCGGAGGCTACGGCGTAAAATTTAATGTACTAGCCAGTAAGTAACCGTTCACTATAGTGAAAGTTAGTTCGTTAGAGTTTAACGTCCCTTTTCAGCACAAATATGGCTATATCAAAGATGAAAAGTCAGGAGTGGAGAGCCATCCCTACCTAGTGAAGAAAGCAGCGATATATTAACCTCAACTCTGGCCACCTTCTTGTTCAGTAGCCACCAAAAAAGGGGATCAAAAGGCTTATTTAAATTATTATGCTATTGCCTACAACAGGGAAAGACAACAATCACACTGCAAGACAAAACTAAATCAAATATGACAAAAACAAGCACAAATACATAACTAAAATGCATATAACATAAAATTAACACAAAAAACTAACGCCAGGTTTAGTCACCTCCTATGACATTCGGCCTGTATACGGAGTATTCTCATAGAATGGGAAGTAATGGAAAAGCAAGAAAATAGATGAAGCGAGTAAGAAAGGAAAAAAGAAAAGTAAAAAATACTAAAAGATAGAGTAGAAGATGGGGAAGTGGAAGGATAAGGGGGATTGCCCTGGGCCCACATGGGGCCCAATGGGTTCAAATTCACGTTCTAGTGGTTTGTACTCCCGTTACCACTCCCGTTACCACTCATCTATCCCTCCCGAAAAAAACAAACAAACAGCAAAGCACTCAGACAGTGCAAACCTCTGCAGAGGTGCCATGTAGTATGGGGTATTACTGACAAAACATTGTAGTGCTAGCTAAAACTGACAGATGGACTATCATGCCCGAGCGTCTATGTGAATGCCTACGCCACCTCAATAGCCTGCTGTGACCTTGACGTTTGATCTCCAGAATCTAAGCAGGTCATCAACACCGGCTAGTGGTTATTCTCTGTAAGTTTCATGAGATATCCAAACGAATAATCATCCGATCATTAGTTCGGATATCTCATGAACAGCTTGAGCAATCTTGATGGCATGGACAGCCTGAAAACATAATTTGCATGCCAACACTGTAGGGTGGTGAATGCTACTTTTAAGTTGGCTTTATGACGATGCCAGTATTAGTGATAAAAGCCTTTTCACAATAACACTTGAAAACAATGAAGACGGACCTGCATTGAGCTCATGCTTACACAGCTGATATTCCACTTCACTCAACGACACAACAAAGTCGAAGTTGCGCAGACCGTATTTGGCAAGTATTGTATCTATAACAAAGTCTGCTCGAAGCGCATCTCGGAGACGTCCGGATCGGCAAAGTGTCCACAAATCGTTGAGCGCACGAACGCTTTGGCAGTAAACGCAGAAGATGACGCTTCCTTCATCGACGTCCGTGATCTCGCGCCGGTACCGCGTCAGCTGGCGGATACTGTGCAGAAGCGTCTTGCGTCGCACGAGGCTACGCGGCTCGTGGCCCGACAATGCCACCTTCCGCAGGTTGCGGACTTCGATCAGTGTTGTCTCCAGCAGCTCGACGTTCAGCTGCGCAATCAGATGCTTCTCACGAGCATTGACCGAAGCCGGTCGGGACTTCTGCTTCGCGAGTGAGCCATCTTCAAGCTCGACGTCTGAAGCCGACACTGACACGCGGACTGTCCCAGCTGACATACACACAAAACACATGGCGCCAGTTTAGCAGGCAATTTCCTGGCTGTCCCTACAAATTCATCTTCTTCCTCCATGTGTTCCAAAATACACAACAACAACAACAAGTAACTGTTTCATGGCTCGCCATCCAGGACGACAGTGTGATTGACTGAGTTAAGGTTTTACGTCCCACCCGACACAAAATAGGTCACTTCGGTGACGTACTTCCCAGCCAATCTCTTGGCTAAGTACTAAAAAACTAAAACAAACACAACAAAGCAAACATGCATCCATAACAAAACATACTACAACATAAAATGAACCCAAAAAACTAAAGCCAGGTTTGGTTGCCTCCTACGATCTTCGGCACGGAAACGGAGAGGGCCTATTCTGGCTTCGAAGCTGCATCACTTACTTACTTACTTGGACATTTACCAACTTACTTACAGCCCCGGGACCGACACAGGGCTACAACGACCAAGGTGAGCAATACCAGTCAGTTAGTCAAGGCTGGCGCTGTACAAGTGCCAGGTCGGGGCGTAGCCAGACAGGTCACGCCTAGAGGGGGCACGCTATAAATACCTGACAAGCTGTTCACTTCTACTTAACCCTCCTTCACCCTACATGTCACGCATACACTCGCATACACCAATCAGTTCCTTCCTCTCCCTGGGCTAGCGCACTGGACCTAAATAAGGTCTCAGCGCTGGGTCCAGAGTAGGCTGGATTCCTGCCCAAAATAACGAACAAATAAATGAACGAATAAATAAACGAACAAACAATACCTCGGCGCTTACGATTTGTAATTCCACCACTTCTGCCGCTATCATCCAACTCCTCACGGCTGTCATGAAGTTCGTCATCATCAGCATCATCGTTTTCACTGCCAGCCACGACGTCGTCATCGTAGCTGGTGCTGGCTAGTCGGTTATCCACAACAGCACTCTGTCTTGGCTTCTTCACCACCTTGACAGCCTTGTTTGCTGGAAGCACTACAGACGCAAAACAAATTCTCTATCTGGCATACATTTATTCACTCACTTATTAGCCCGCACGGCATCGCAATGCCAAAGGACTTTTATTTCACCGCTATGGTTTCTTCTTTCTTTCTTCTTTTTTCCACACCTTATCTCTGAGGTCACTGAATAGATCGCAACCAAACTTGGACACATATTCACTCATGACTGTTATTTGAAAAATTTGGTCCGAACTTCCCCGGGCATTTACCCTCCGCACACAGGCTGGGAGGGAGGCAAAAACCGCTTTTAAACCAACTTTGAACTTTGACCGAACATATCTCTGCAATGGAACAAAATATCAGCAATCGGAAAGAAACTTGTCAATCTACAGGCACTCCCTACATGCCCCCAAATTTGGTAAACTTTGGCTGAGAAACGGCTGAGAACGGTTGGCGAGTTTTGGTCCACCCCTAAATTTTCGCATTGTGGGACATTGCCAGCCTTACCGCATGGATGTTATACAGGGTGGCTCAGAATAAAATACCCCATCAGACAATATGCAATATCTCCGCAACCAGTGGTCTGATTTTAAAAATTCTTGAAATTGCTTAATCCTGACACTTCTCTGAATCTAACGGTGTACAATGTATCCACTGCACCTTATTTATACAACTACACTACCGTGTAAAACAATTACTATAAAAATTACAATTTTTCACAGGGGAATTGTTTTGGTAACACCCGAATGATTATGACGTCATTGGCGAGACGTGACGTCATAATTATTAAGTTGTTGATATTTTTTAAAATTTATAACATATTAAGTATACCCGCTTGTTAATTGATTGCTGGAGTGGAGTCATGGGTAAAGTTT
>Ga0209780_1003651_pt1 | contig 11572 bp, 5 predicted proteins | sample WorMetexBAHAMAS2_FD_187384 | JGI IMG/M metagenome (GOLD analysis project Ga0209780, IMG submission 187384) | Marine gutless worms symbiont microbial communities from Max Planck institute for Marine Microbiology, Germany - Inanidrilus exumae... | ecosystem: Host-associated > Annelida > Digestive...
TTTCCACTCCTGCTATCTGCTCCTGCTTTTTCCACTCCTGCATTTTCCACCCGTGCGATCTACTCCTGTTATTTCCACTCCCGCATTTTCCGCCCTTGCAATTTTGACCGTATCGCATTTTCCACTCCCGCATTTTCAGTCGCCCCGTATCGTGACCATAGATGACTGTGACGTCATTTCACCCTATCTATAGACAGCGTCCGCTGCAGAATCCCGCGTCGAGATTAGCAATTTTCACAGCCGATATGGTCAGAAATTGACCAGTCGCTGCAGAATGCAATGTGCATGTCGCACATTGCAACTCTGTCGCACGACAAAGTTGCGTGACAAAATTGCAGGTGTAACGTCGGTCTTAGGCTACTGCGACAGCCCCGGATTCAGGCGTGTGCAGAATAGCTGTACAGCTAAACAGGGCTCCACAAATTTAGGAGCCCCACGTTCTGAAAAGCAATGCTTCTTACTTTTGTGCACAGCAGAAAGACGTGCTGGCCAGCGCCCCGGCTGAGCTCCATATTAATCGAACGTATGCTCCAACATTTGAAAATGCAACGCTGCTAATAGAGTACTCTAGGCATCGATCTGTCGACTGCATATGCTTCGTTTTCTGACAATTCAAGCGAAATTGCACTCTATGAAGTTTATCCTTCAGAAGTCTCATATAATATATAGAAATCCTCGCACCTGTAACTTGAACAGTTCCCTTTCTCCAAGTGCGCATGGTTACCAGTGGCGAGGCCTGTTTTAAATTTCACACATGGATGGGCAATTACAATATTCAAATAGTTCACTCACGTCTGTCGTCCACTGAAGGTGACTTTTAAATATGAATTAATCAATTTATAGGTTAATATTTTTTAGAACTTTCCAAAAGAACCATACGGCGCATCATGGGCCACTAATCAGTAGAGCAGTGACGTTTGCGTCTGAAATGAAATGAAATGAAATCGACAGTTAATCGACATCACAAGTTTTAGACGTACGTCGAGTTTGCGGTTGTAGACGTCATCCCAGCTGATCTTGCGGAACCAGCGATGCGACTTCACGTCCGACGCGCCATTCTGGAATTATTAAAGCAGACCTTACTTCTCCTGCAAAGCCGTCGATACAGCTAGGCCTCATAACGTGCGTTTTGCGAAACCTCCCGAAACCTCCATAAACGTCGACGTATCATCCCGCAATTTGTCATTTCAGTACATCGCGGTGGTGCGCCACTTTACGAGAGACGGATGTTTGATATTGGCAGCATCAGAAATGGACCTTCCACCCTCCACAGAAGTCCCACCTTACACGTGCTATGTTCACAGACTACGACAGAAACTTAATAGTCTACACTGCCCGCTGTTCTGAGCAAATACATAAAATACCGCATTTACGACAACTAAATCGCGATACATCAACCCTTACATAATAACCGTAGCATATAGACCTAATGAATTTCGTTATCAAGAACTTAAGAGTGTACTCCGTCTGGTGACAATAGAGTAGAAAAACAAACTTCTGTTTGCAATCTCTATTAGGTTTATAGCGTAGAATACAGTGATGTTCAACGAGGCCAGATGCTGGACGCCGAGGTCGAGGCCGAAGGCTGATGCCAAAATTTTGGCCTCGAGTTCAAAAGTGGCCTCGTGGCCTAAAATTTCCGGTAGAATACCTTTCCCCTACAGACCTAGAGATCCCAACGTGATACATCATCATGTAGGTCACTTGTAAGCTGGAAAGTAGGGCCTATGCGATACGATACGATACGGGTAGCCATTATAATCTACCGAATGGAACCAGAACTGAAAAAGACTAGAAGAGCGTTCAGTAGAGCGCATACCTCCCCACCGACCTTGACCTTCCAATATTTAATCACGTCGTCCCCTGTGGCCAAGGGTATGACTGACGAAGTACGGTGACAATCGGACTTGAATTGGCGCCAGGAAGTTGTTCACAAACATAAATAGGGGAGCTAATAACAAAAAGTGGGTTTATTGGCATAAAAAGCGGTATTGCAATATGCAACACGGCCAAGCGTTTTTCCTACACAACAGTCCTTTAGGGGAAATTTCACACAAAAGCAGAAAAGTGTAACTTTTTGTTTATTTATCCAATGCCGTATATTTTAGTTTCGTTCTTTCTCTCGCACACAAAACGGCGTACGTTCACGAACCTTCATGTTGCCTAACCGCCTCGTTCGGTCATGAACCAACAGTTTCCTTATGAGATCTCTGCAAACAACATCGACAACTTTTGTTGGATATAAACAGGTACTTTTCTCGCTTATCTGTTTAGTATACTATAGTACAACTGTGCAGTAAAACGCAACATATACTATACAACATAAAATGCTACAAACTATTTAATAATCCATACTTTTCACTTAATATCACGTTATGAAGCCTCTAGTTCCAAAACCCAAATAACCCAAATAACGGTGACTATGAGGCTGATGAGGATAATGAATGTGTCACACAAAATAAATGCTGCATGCTTTCAATTTTTACTTCATTTTACGCCACGAGATTTTGTCGTTTTTTGCGCGTCAAACGTGCACCACAAAGACATTAATTTGTGGAAAACAACCGCGTGCGACGCCGCGAGAATCTATTTATATTTAGGACAGGTGCTCTCCGTTTCTCTGTACTTCCGTGTATAAAATACGAGTTCAAAATAAACGAAAGTGAAAGTGAACATACTTGGCAACAGGATCGGTGTACTTCGGCCAAGTAATCTTTCCGTCCAGTATCCTATCGTATATCTTAAATGGGTCGTCGTCGAAATACGGCGGATAGCTGTACAACACAGTGCATTATAACTGTTGATTTAAATTTTGCTGACAGCTTACTCTGTCTATACATTCACTTAAAACATTCTTTTGTTTGTCTGGTAAATGCTTTGTTTTGAATTTGTAAAGAAAACTCTGGCGTTATTTAATGTAGGCGTACTGGCAGTTTAAAAAACACTAAAGAGCACGCTTAAATTAAGTTAAACTAAGCTACCTTTGCCATACTAAAGTGCAGTGACGTAGCCAGAAATTTTGGTTTGGGGCCTTAAGCCCATTCGCATAATTTTTTTCTCTATCCCTTTCCTGCTTCCTTTCCCGTCTTTTCATCGCCACCTGTCCATTTTATTACTATTTCCTTGAGATGTGAAACGAAATGAAAAGTTTCGTAAATTTTGTAAAATTTTAAGGCAAGATGCCGTTATAGTTTTAATTGCAACGGGTCTTATCCCATCATTAGCCCATTTATTAAATGGGCTTGGTTTCATTTGGGGGGCTTAATTAAGCGACATTTAGGAGGGCTTGAGCCCCCAAGCCAATGCTTGGCTACGTCCCTGCTAAAGTGGGTGCAGAATTTAAATAAATGCATAGTTAATTAACAGAGAAGACGCGACCAATAAGCAGAATTAAGTAAGCTTAATAATCTGGCGATGTACGAGTATAGGTTTTGGCGAACTCTAGCAATGTTGCAGTGACAGACTATAAATATACTTTCGAGAAGATGCATCTTTGACGTAATCATTTACGGCTGACTGGCGGGCAACATGAATTAATAAATGTTTGTTCTCTATAGACAGCTATTAGTGGTGAGTGATAATGGACGCAGCACTGATCGACGGTTCGATACTCAACCGATGCTTAAGGCATGTATAGGCCTAAACACGACACGATACGATATCATAAAGACATCTATCGTGTGCTAAAATGATGTGAATTAGCCAACTTAATCCATCGCACCGAACCACAACAGAAAAATAATAAAAAAGTAAAAACAGAAGTCGTGTATTAGGCCATGGAAGATTCGGCACGATGTTATGAATGATGATGTAACTAAACGTATCGTAAATGTGTCTGCTAAACCAGACGCTGTATGGGCCTGCGTATATAGACCTATCATCGTCTATGCTGCAGTGAGATTAAGCAAATTACGGCAGAAAATGAGATGGAAACGAATGCGTAAAGCAGCACTATCGGTATACGTATAACACTGCAACTACTACAGATACTATATCGCCAGCTGCGACTACAAAATGTCAAACAGTAGTTCGACAACAAAAATAAATACAGGGTGGCGCAAAACACCAGTCAGTCGGCCACTGAGTCAAAAAGTGACAAGTTTTTCTCAAGGTAGTGTAGCGACATGTTTAAGGCGTAGCCTACGTGGCGCCTTTAATGGCATCACTTTATTGCAAATATACTGCTCATCATCATCATCATCATCGTCATGAAATCTTTAATAATAGTTGCCAAACGCAAACATAATACACATAAAATTGTGATTAGAGTTAGAACCATGGAAAGACATAAGAAAATACAGTCAATAGGCCTACTCGGTTACAGTTTTTATAGAGAGCCCTGATTTTAAAAAAAACGTCGATCATTCACGTCGCTTGTTTTGGGTATGAGAGTTTCATTATGTTTTCTGGTGCGAAGAGCATATACAATATCGGATCTGTCAGGTAAAAACGCGTGGAGAACGTGTGTTCGACAGTTTTTAGTATCTCATTATCTTCTCAGTATCTGCTCACTATCTTCGGAAAAACGTGTCGTCAGCTTCTTGGAACAGGTCACTAGCAGTTGCTGAATGTTTATCATAGTAGCCAAGTTTAACAGTGCGGCGCAGGAACAAATTTAATCGTGTGTAGTCAGAAGCCAAGCAGGACCCGCATGCAGTGAAATAACTTTGAAAATCGGTCAATACTTGGTGAGGTTACAAGTGAGAATATTGCAGTACCTTTCTGACTCGATCATACTGGCTGGTTTTTGGGCCACTCTGTACTTTCTGTCAGGCGGCTATTCAGCTATACGTACCCAACGAGCATCTCGAATATAAGAATGCCGAGAGCCCACCAGTCGACGGCTTTGTTGTGGCCTTTGTTCTGGATGATCTCCGGCGCCAAATACTCCGGAGTACCACACAATGTCCACGTTCTGTGAAAATACACATTATAATAACATGTTCGCGTGTTCAGGATCTCTTAATTCCAAGAACGAAACGCTATGTCGGGTGAAGACCGTTTTTAGGTGGACTCTTCAGAGTTGACCTAATAAAACCGATCTCAAATGTCCGTCCGTCCGTCTGTCCACAAAAATTTCTTCGATTTTAATGAAATTTGGCACGTAGGTAGAGGTCAATGACTGATGCACGATGGTATGCAGTAAGACCAGAATCACCAGATCCAAGGTCAAGGTGAAGGTCACGAGCCCTTAAAAGTTGGAAATCCGGCCATTTTCAACAGCAATCTCATCTGCCATTTACAATGGGAGCTGGCAATTGACCACGGAATGGCACGGATTCTTGACTAGAGTACAATATCTAAATTAGAGTGGGCCGGATTTTTGATATTTGTCTTAGTTTTTGTGTCACGTGACTTTGAACTGGGCAGAAACGTCCGTTGTGAAGAGTCGATCGTTAGTCCCGTACGGGGCTAATTTTTTCTTCTTCGTTTTCTTTGCGTGTAGAAGCTGACTCGATGACGAGCAATATATCGCACCACAAATGAGTATAAGCTTATGCAGAGATGCGTGTCAATATTGCCGTTATAGAAAACAGTTAACATTCGACAATTCAGACGAAAACAGTGCGGCGGTCTGCGGAAAGTAACGAGACAGTTTATATTCAGAGACGACGACACAGCAACACAGAACGATTCAGAGAATTTTAAAAAGTACTTCTTCCTAATAATAAATACGAGAAAATCGACATTATTAGGCCTACATCAAGATCGTTTAATACAAATGAACTACGAAGTCCTTGCAGTGAAATGTAGAAAGATGCAGAGGCGACGGCAAGTGGCATGATAGAAATTTCAAACTATAAAGAACACTGCCATTATCGATTTATGAGTAGCAACAGCAGCAGCTTTCACTCGAGTAATGTCCGCGGAATATGATGAAGCAGAATGATAGTCGTTAAAAACTTCTTTTAGGTTTTCATTTTAAAACAAAACATATATTTTTATGTTTTTTTATCCTTGATCTTTCCTCCAAACTGCCAGTGATCTGGCATCACTTAAACGTTAATCACGTTAATGCTAATCTACAGTCAGCTGCATTTTGTTCACGTTGAGAATAACTTCGCACAGTGACGACATTATGTACATTGCAATAAGTCCTGATAATTCGCTAAGTCCCAAATTGCGAACAACACAACTGATGTTGATCTTTTTATTCCGTGTTTTTAACGTTTTTTTATTCCGAAATCTATTTTTTAGCAACTACGGCCAGAAGGAAGGCTACATCATATCATCTGCAACGCCAGCTTGAATTCCAGCCGTGCCGGATGCAACCTGATAATCAGCGCCGTTGATGGATAGATGAATGATAGATGGCGTGAGCTCTGCAGCCACGCGCCAGCATCCGTCTTAAAACACTACGTCATCTCCGCCAGCGGGCAGACATATCCGATCACAGGTCCTTGAGATAACTCTTTTAGTGCAAATACGCTAATGTGGTGCGCCATAATAGGCAACTTTCTCCAAAAAAATCAACAAATTATATGACAGAGCAACTTCATTCAGCGCATGTTGTACAAGGACTTGTATTGATTGACGATTCCCTACTTTGATTTATGTAGGCCTATTGTATTTTATATTACTTCTCTCATGTTGAGCTGCGTTCTGTCAACTCATAATAAACGAATATTGTATTGTATTGCATTGTATTGGATTTTTTTGAATCTCCAGCTTTCCAGTTATTAAACAAAATAGTAATCGAAGCGTTTTTGCACGATTAATTATTCCTTCGCTGCTTTAGCAGCGCCGCTGAGCGGTTACAGAAATGGCATCTGGCCAGGAAAAGCATCGCTTAAGCAAACTTCACAATTTTTCCTATAAGTTTTTATGCAATAGAATCATTTTGTGGCCCGGGCGTAAGCTGTAAAATCCAGAAATAAGCCGATTGAACAACGACATTACTAAATAGTTTACACACTACACTTAAACTCTGGGCTCTGTAATAGTCGAACTCTTCGTTGACTCGCCTGTTACCAGTGGCGTCGCCAGGATTTGGTGCCAGGATGGGCACAAAAGTTACTGGGTGTTTACTCGAAGCGACTGTCAACATTATAGTCGCTGTCAGACTTTGTAAAGTACACTGAAAAAAAATTAAACCATTGTAAGTCGAGAGGGCAGGTGCCCCAGTGCCCCATAGCTGGCGACGCCATTGCCTGTTACACGAGTCAACCGCAATGCGCGTGACTTCGCTATTACGCTGGCTGCGCCTATAGAAGTAAAGCGTAATGTAACAACCTTTCCAGTCATCGAAACAACAGTGTCGAAGCATGTGAACAAAAATGTCGCAATGATGCGTGAAAACAACACCTGTCTTCGAGCCTCTTGGCGAATCCGAAGTCGGTCAGCTTGAGATGTCCGTCCTTGTCCAGCAGGAGATTCTCGGGTTTGAGATCGCGGTAGACGATCGACAGAGAGTGCAGGTAGTCGAGCGCCGACGTGATCTCGGCAGCGTAGAACAGACAGGTGCTGTCGGCGAACTGCCCGGCATTGCGCAGGTACGTGAATAGCTCACCTCCGCACAGGTATTCGAAGAGCATGTACAGGTATCGACTGTCGTGGTCAGTCCACAACCTGACACATCGCCATTGTTGACAAAAAACTCAGCTATCGTCGAGAGACCCGCGCGACTCTCTGTATCCGTCGAAATGTTGTTCTACTGTTGTATGAATAACGCAAACAGATCGCCTGTTAGCCTGAGGAGCACTTTCAGCAACTACCACGTTTTATTCCGCTGCCAACACGTGGCACTAGTGTTTTGTCGCGGACAACTTCACCGACAACTTGATAACTATGTGTTGTTAACTGAGATAGATAGTTTCGTTTTCGGCCGAAAACGTAAAACCCGTTTTCGGTCGGTCTCTAGTACAGACGCCTAGTAAGAGCAAGCATCAAATATCATCTTAAAATCTGTTGTTTGTGCGCTCATTCGTTATATTCTTAAACTGATAAACTGCTGTTGTTTCTCTGATTTTGGCGCCGTTATAAAGATTTTCACACTTACGAACTTAGTTACTTACATAAAGCGGTCTAATGTCTCAGAACAGCGGTCGGACTAGTAGACACAAATGCGTTTAATACGTTGCATATGAAACTGCTCAGTAGACCCAATAAATCAACGCGTAGCTTTTGGAATGAGTGACTGAATGTTACTGGCGTCGGAGTACGCGTTATTTCCAGAGCAGACGGAATCGCTGCCGTGAAACGTAAACACGGCAATGTCGTATGATGAGAAATGGAAGTCGGCGAAGAGAGTGTGGAACTGCAGGAGAAGCGAATGTGGCGGGCCATTCCTGCAAACAGCCGCAGATGCAGCTGCCGACTGGCAACGACTGAAACCAGCAGTCGACGATGCTTGGCGGCCGGCCCGCAGAACATCTATATTGTATGAGCGTAGAATGCACAGAGGCTGAGACGGTTGCCAAGGAGGCCGACTATACGCTCAACAGCTGAAGCAAGTCAGCTCCGCGCCGCAGCAGTTTAGTCTACAGTGTTTCGCTAGCCACTCGTCACTCAACGATAAGATTAAGTTATACGGCCACATAAAGCCGGGCGATCTAACCTGTACAACAGTATGTAACACACGGCCAAGGAACCAAAAAAACGTAAACGAGGTCGTGTCTATAGAAAGCACTGCCGCTTCCCGCAGAAACGTTCAAGCGAATCGACGCCATATGCGACGGTGAAAGTAAAGTATGAAAAAAAAACAAATCACTCGACTAAAATAGCTAACAAAAAAATCTATCGGCAACTTTTCAATGGCACTTTGATCATAGAATTTTGATTACAGCATAAGATTGATCCACAATCAACTGGTAGGTAAAACTAAAAATAAGGTACAAAATTAAGTGTTCGGATTCTGGAAGGATTGAAAATTAATGATAAAACGATATAAGCATGCCAAGCACAGGATAGTGATAAAAAATTAAGTCGTAAATTCACGACTGTCGTTTAGTACTCCGCAAATTCGATAGTAACACACGTATGGCAAAATCTAGCAACACTACGGCTGTAGATGCCAACGCGCAGACTTTTACGACGCTATAAAGAACGTCAAAACAAGTACATCCGTCTTCGGGGACGGCCATTATATCCACACACGCATATCCTACGTCCACACGCCGCGCGATATTGATAGGCACGCAATTACGGTAGCTCTTCGCACCCTGAACTTTACTTCCGGTTGGGTGGCCGATTCGTCCGATTTTGGGCTTCTGGGGGAGCAAAGTTCCCCAAAATGGGAGATTCCCTGCCCAGGACGCCCATGAACCACAGTGCAAAATTTGACGCCGCTAGCTTTATCCTCGCCGGAGAAATGCGTAACCGTACAAACAAAATAACAATCAAACAAAAAAAACAAGTACGTCCGTCTTCGGGGAGAGCCGTATATCCACATATGCCGACCTACGTCCACACGCCGCGCGATATTCCATGAACGACGCATCTGTAGCGTGACGTTTACGGTGAGGTAAGGATATACACCCTAGGCAATACTTCCCGGCGATGGCCGATTGGTCCGATTTTGAACTTCTGGGGAGCAAAGTTCCCCAAAATTAGAGATTCCCTGCCCAAGACGCCCTGAACCACCGTGCAAAAACGTCGCTAGCTTTATCCTCGCAGTAACCGATATATCCACATTCCACACCATGCCTATGGGCATGTGTGGATAACAAGTCTGCGTAGCTGGTCCGAATGAGAGCACATTGGACAGAACATAATAACGTCACAAGCAAGTACTTTATTTGAAGTACACTTGATTGCTATACTGCTGTTAATTATCTATCTGCTGTCAAGGCATATACATGTAGTATGTCGTTTTTATACTGGCAATGTTAAAATATGAGCGATATGACAGAAAACCTAAGAAACATATATTGCACTTTTACCGCGCGCAGCATATGCTATAACCTAGTGTCCGTGTACGTCTGTCTGTCCGGTCGTCCGTCTGCTAGTCTGTCTGTCACAAATCGGAGTTCTATCAAAACGGCTAAACTTATCATCACGCAACCAATGATGCACGATAGCCTAGGTAGTCTAGTTTTCTGGTGCCAAAGCTCTTGGTCAAATTCCAATGAAATCGCCACCAGCGGAGGCGCCAAATACACATAGGGTAGGAAAAATTTGCGGTATTCGAATACTAACTCGACCTGTGTCAAAAACGGTACAATATAGACACAGTTTCTGTGACATAGCGTTGAGTTATTGTTATCGGAAACGACCATATTAACATGCCATAAGTTAAAAACTACAAGGACACTTTAAGCCCTAACCCTAAGTGTAACCGTTTCTAACACTAACCTCAACCCTGCCTTATTTCGAACACCCTACTAAGCACATACGCTGACATGGACCTCGCATACTTCTGTCAACCAAACCCAGAAGATCAGTTAGCCTGAATTACTCCTTCTGCAGAGATTTTTGACAGAAACTCACACCCCAATTTTGCACACGCACCCTTACGTCGGTCCCCATCTCCTGTCAGGGTAATTCAGTCACTGCATATATAAATCGAGTAGTCCGCGTACATGTTGACGATGAACGGATGTCTGACGGTCGACAACACTTCCTTCTCGTTCTTGACGTGGTCGACCTGCTTCAGTTTCAGCACCTCGGAGATGGTCAGCATCTTGAGCGCGAAGTAGTCCTCGCTCGGCGTGTGCTGGACCAGCACGACCCGCCCGAATGTTCCCGTGCCTGAAATATACGCGCATTCGTTCGTTCGTTTGAGCACGAAAACAAGCACTGTCTTAACTAAAGGCCCGTTCACATCGCTGCGATGGAACAGAACAGAACTGAACTGGCTAGTTACGGGTTTCACCCAGTTTGGCACACTGACCCGAGTCCCAATCCGACCGGTCAAAATTGTTGAGTCGATCAGTCACCCGTGACTCGGAGTCCCGGTTCCATGCCGTGTAGTCCTCAGCCGGATCACTAGCGTATCTACGGGGTATCCTGTCATACTTTGTCGACTATCAAGTCAATGACTGAGTACAACTTTCTGCTGCAAAAGCTTCTACGATTCATTACTTCGACTCGATAGGGGCGCGAACGCGACGTACTGCAATCTGCATGTCTGTATATATGCCTGTTCATTTGTTTGTCTGTTTGTTTGCCTGTCCGTTCGCATAAATCTCAAAATACACACTACCAAGTTTCACGGAATTTTCTGCACGTGTTACTTGTGACCGTGGCTCGGTCCTGTTCTGACGACAATGCGACATGTTATGTACTTCCGGTTTTGCGTATGACGTCATGTTTTCAACTAATGGCGGGAATAGGCCAGACTCGATGACAACACGTATGTTTCATCGAGTTCGCCAGGTGGCGGACCGGCGGTGAAGTCTGCCTTCTTCGACTGCATCTCATTTGCACTTTGCTGCAAAAAATTGTCCAGTACTATCTGCGTAACAGAGCATATTGTATACATCGTACCCAATTGCCATTCTTGATAAATGAATGAATGAATGAATGAAAATGCGAGGATTTTAAGTGCGTTTGAAAACCGACTGAGAGCCGGCTTTGTCTAACACACTATGTAAACAAATCAAGCCGTTGAGCGAAGTAAAGCCGGAAATGG
>Ga0209780_1003652_pt1 | contig 11572 bp, 8 predicted proteins | sample WorMetexBAHAMAS2_FD_187384 | JGI IMG/M metagenome (GOLD analysis project Ga0209780, IMG submission 187384) | Marine gutless worms symbiont microbial communities from Max Planck institute for Marine Microbiology, Germany - Inanidrilus exumae... | ecosystem: Host-associated > Annelida > Digestive...
GGGACAATGTAGTGTGACGTCAACCAGTTGAGAGCACTGCAGTCAGCTGTCATGCCCTTACTCAGGACTGAATGATACCTTTTCCTGCATAACCCGCAGCAGAGACCGCCAATGCTTTTCAATGGGCCGGACAACCACCAAAATTGCCCCTACATGGGGGATCTTGATATCCATTTAAAACACGGTTCCTTGGACCCATGCGAGTCATCGCCCAAACCGCATCTCGATCTGTTCAGCCATTTTTGCAAGATACATCCGTGTAACCGACCTAGACAGACACACAGACGTTCGACATCTGTAGCAATAGGCCACATCTATGCAATGCATGTGATGTAGCCTAAAAATGTGAAACAATTAATTTAATGATAATGAAAAGCAAAAACCTGAAGAGCCGACGTTCGCTCCAATAATTTCTCTTTCAGCGGCGCTGATTGGTTGATCTTCTCAAGTAGGTCACTGTAAAGTGGGTTATCACAAAGTGCTTGTACTAAGCCGATGTCACGTTGCGACAAAAGCCTACAAACGACACATGCCACAAAATCTCAACTGCTGCATTCACAATACGATTTGGCCATGTTTAATGAGATTCAATTGCTTATCACATGTTGCTCATTACAGCGAATGCAAAGCTTGGACATGGTATATCACCATCCTGCTGAGGCACCTAGTCTATGTCATATACACCTTTACAGCAAAGTGGAAAGTCCATAGTTATGTGTGAAGTTAATTACATATAGCTGGCTTCAAACTTTGTGCAATATTAAACGTAACTGGTCTATTCTGGAAGCAGTAAGTGTTCGGCATAAGTCAGGATGTAAACGAGTAAGGAAATAAATAAATAAAAAAGTTTATGTTAGTAGAATGAACGTGGAGTATACAATCAGATCAAAAGGCCTCTCTGGTAACATTATAAAGTGTTATGGAAAAAACTGCAGTCATTCTGTGCACAAAATACTGACAATAGCTACAACTGGACTATCATCTTCAAATAATGTCAGAACTATGTGTTATGTATGCATGTATTGTCAGCCTTATCAATGTAATTCACACACGGCAAATAAGCAAAACATGTGTAACAAGGTGTCACCCTAATGGGACGTAACTGTACTGGCCCGCCATGCAGTGTCGGCAACCCGACCACCCACGCCCCCGGCGGCCAGCTGGCCCACCCGCCGGCAGCGTTACAGACGACGACAGACGACGGACACAGACGCCAGCAAGCAAAACAATATTGGCTCATTAGGTGGGCTAGTAACATACAAGAACATATGCATCACAGAACGTTTAGTTATCTATAAAGGCATCTACAGAGACTTAATAGCTAGCTATAAGCTTACAGCTACTATTGGCAATAGTATCCGCGAATGGACTACCAGCCTGCGAGCTCATCAGACCGTGTATAGACTAGTCTGAAAGCTGACCAGTCCGTGACTTGTCCAGTCTGTGAGCTGACTAGACCTCGAGTTGGTAATCTATGAGTTAACATATCCATGAGTTGTCCAGTTACCGAGATCAACCTGTGTTAGCTGGCATCCCCAGTTAAGAAGTGAAGGACTTGTTACAGCAAGGTTTTCTGCTTGCAATGCCCATGCTGACAGCAAGTGGGATATTCAGATTATGGAGAAGGTACCATAGTTCTCCTCAACGGTGCTATCTATACTATCTCCATATCCCATAACCAAATACTCAGGAAGGAGAAATATCTCATGTATGCCTACTTGAAGCGACTGCAACGGAAAAAGACTGCAGATCCTTCATGTACATCGCCAAATTTCAGACGCAGGTGACCAGACAGTCCGCCTTCTTCTAATCTTGGTAAAAGATCTCGTTCAAACACTTTCTTGTCCACCTCTTGTAAACAGATAATGTCTGCATTATAGCCTGCAAACACAGAACATCTATATGATAAATGCGACAGATGCCATAACACTAGGTTAAGCTTCTCCAGTAGGTCTACAAAGTCGCTATTTATTGCAGTGAGTGGTAAGTTTGCAGCAGCAGCAATGGCATAGGCTATTATAATGTGCCCAATTAGCCAGTGCCAGTGTGAGCAATTGTGTCCCAAAAACTCTATGAGTGGCAGAAGGGAAGGAGGGTAAAGAGTGGAGGGATGAAGGGAGACCATATCAGCAAGAGGTGAAAGGAAATAGAGGGACAGCATATCAGTTAATCTTGCAATTAGAGATCTAGTAAATTATAATTCAAACATATCAGACCAATCATATGTAAAAAAATAAGCAATTATAAATAACACTAAATTGTGACACGCATACACGAACACACATACACACACATATTTATTATCCCCGCGAAAGCGAGGGAATATGTTTTTACCAGCGTTGGTTTGTGTGTGTGTCTGTCTGTGACCACGATAACTTGAAAAATTGTGGACGGATTTGCACCAAATTTTATGCGAAGGTTCTTAGGGGGAAAGAGAAGAACAAGTTCGTGTTCCGTTATGATCGGTAGAGGGATGTGGAAGTAGCGGTCAAAAAAACTCTGTAAATCGGCGATTGTTTACAAAATAGCTCCGTCTAGAAATTCGAAACTAGAGGACCGCAAAATAGTAAGTGAGTAAGTGTGACAAGTGTTGCCAAGTGTTAGCGACAAAAATGCTTTCGCAGGGATTTGTACTCTCTCAGAGTACTTTCCATCTAGTTTAAAAATTGTTTTTCCAGGGCTATATGGGCAAGCTGGCATCAGAAAGGTATCAAACCTTTCTGGATTTTGATGAAGCAAGAGATGACCGGGTGCTAGTGGCATCAGCTGGACCATATGCAAACCATTTGCCCCTTGCACCAGATGGAAATCCATGCCAGCACATTATCACTCAATTTTTACAGGATGGATGGATGGATGGATTCTAATGCCCAACCAAGAGTCAAAACTCTTAGAAGGCAACAGAATGCTGATCTGTTAGTTTGTTATTGTTAACATCAGATTCAACATTCAAGGATGTGAACACTGCTTGACAAAATTGTTGCTGTTTATTCACAGCTTTCGGCAGACTGAAAACCTAAACCAACATAACAAAGAGCTCAGCTATCGTGGAGGGACCACATACAACTGTACAAAAAATTATACAGCTGATTTTAGCAGCCACAGTTTGGTTCACATAACAACAGTTTTAAACAATCACCTAGCCATAGTAATATCACTATCACATATCCCATATAATGGCATATACCTGCGAGCTCTTTAAGCAGAAGCTGTTTTCGGTAGTCAATGCTAAGAATGTCAGCTGGACAATGTGAAAAAAGATAGTCTCGCGAAAAATCTGAGTCTGCATAGATGTCTGCCAAGATGTTATAAGTCACAACTCTGAAACTAAACACGGACAAAGCAACTATCTTATCACTATCATTTTATCATTACCACGCCAGCTGTATGGCCACCATCACAGGCATAGTGTTCAGTCGTGTCTGTTTGTCCGTGCTCTAAAAGGAAAATGGCTCTAGCTATCGACAACAAACTTTGTACACATATACTCTATAGCAGTCGCTGTCGATTCGACCGCCTATGTTTTCTAGTTCTTACTAGTGACAAGAAATATATTCTCAACATTATCAATGCCAAAAGATACTACAAGCAGACAAAACTATTCTATTTCTGGAAATGGTTGATCACTAAAAAATACTCAACACATCTTATGCTATGAGGTAGCATAACAATTACAACATGCATGATTTCAATGCATTACATAAGACTCTCACAATGGTTACAAATATCAAACCTGAATCATCACTAACCATGCATTACATGAATGTGTTGCTGCAGCAAATGGCATCTTGATTGGTTCAGCTGTTTTTGCACAGGTCATCCATGTGTTCAACACACAGGCACATAGTCAGACGGACAGACACACAGACCACGCTACATATAGCATCTGCAGCAACAGGCCGCATCTATGCACTGCATGCATGCGAGGCAGCCTAATAATACTAATAAATACTACATGTAGCTAATACAGACCAATCTCCTGATGTCAGCTGCTCTGTAAACTTGTGCCGTTTCTCAAATGGATATGAAACTATAGGTCCGCTCTGCACACCAACTGACGATACTGTACAGACCATATCTCCTGTAACTTCTCCCCTCACTGGCAAACACTCCAGCTTTAACTGGCAACCAATGTCTTCTTCAGTAGGAATGTATGCTCTGCCAACAAAGATTTTAACAGCAGACATTTTACCCTTCTTACAGTCAGACTTTGTAACATCTGATTCCCGATCTTCCACATCATCGGTTGAAAGATTGCCAGACTCCTCGGGTGATGTCACAGTCTTGCCATTACTCAGTCGATACCAGGTAAATTTGCAGTCTGATACATCCGCAAACTCCAAGTTAATGTTGGCATAAACTGGAAAACCGACCATCATCGGTTGTGGGAGCGAAACCTTTCTAACAGTTGGAACGTTGACACAAACGTGAAACTGCTGGTCCTCTATCTGCATGCATCTCCCGTTGATCCATGCACTCTCGTTCGGTTCAGCTGGACTAATTTCACTGCCATCTTGACAAAGACAAACCCGCACTTCAGCAGGGGTCATGTCAAGCACTTTGCTCTTTTTCTTCAATCGCTTCGACATAACCTGGTTGATCTTCGTCGCAATGTGTGTGATGGTTCTCTCCAAACCTTCTGTTTTTAACCGGTCAAAATTATATACTCTATGGTGCGCAACTGGTTGCTGGTTGTCAGGGTGATATCTAAAGGTTATCTGCAGACGTTCCTCGTTTTCCACGCTTCTTACAAATACCCTCGCCATTTCGCACATCGTACGCTGAACAACACGTAACAGACGTATGTCAAAACGTCTTGATAACGGCGTATTCAGCACATTAAACAACATAACTTACACATTGCACCAAAATACAAACAAATCCGTTCTTGTTGTTGTTTCTTCTTTAAGCGTCAAACAAATCCAACATAAATTATTTATTTAACCGACAATCAAAGTGCGAAAATAGAAGGGTTGTGCAACAGTGCGAATTTGGTACTCGAGTACTCGTGTGAAACCGAAGTTTATTTTGCAGTTATAAATCAACAGCAAAATAGGGATGTCGATATGCTACCATTGCGGCTATAGCATAAACGAAAGTTATGGTTATAATTGATTTATGATAACTAACGTAAACCGATTTTGAACTTTTGGTTTCCATGGCCACCGGAAATTAATGCCGTTCGGGAATAAGTAAGTAAGTAAGTAAGTAAGCTTTATTACTTGAAAAGCCATAGTGTTAGCTTGATTACAAGTTTAGATTACAAACAATACAAAATAGAACCAACATAATGAAAATTGCAATAAATCCAATATCCCCAAAGCAAAGGTTACAGACCTTAAGTACTCAAAGCAATGTAATTATGCTTACAAGAAAGCTATTAGGGTCATGGGTATGATAAGGAGAACGATATCATACAAGGAACCAAAGATTATGCTTAGTCTTTACTAGACACTGGTTAGGCCACATGTCGAGTATTGTTCGTGTGCTTGAAACCCTCACTACAGGAAGGACAAAGAATTGCTAGAGAAGATACAGCGTAGATATACAAAAATGATAAACGATATAAAGGGTAAGACGTATGAGGATAGGTTACGATGCTTAAGGCTTTGGACTTTGGATGAGAGAAGAAATAGACAGGATCTTATTGAGGTTTTCAAAATGTATAGAGGGTTTAGTAGTATTTTACTTCATAAGCTGTTTATCTTGGATACAAATAGTAAAGGTACTAGGGGTCATACATGCAAACTGGTTAAGACCCGGTGCACTAGGGATATTACTAAATATTTTTTTCAAGCAAGGTCATTAATAGGTGCAATCTGCTGGACCAACAGACGGTGGATGCACCCAGTATCAACACATACAAGTCGAGATTGTGCTATATCAGGGACAACAGGATGGGCATTTTCATGGTTTAGTCCGCTGAGCCATATGCCTTGCTGGTTGCATCGGCTGCCGGTGAGGCTGCACAAGGTAAATCACATATAAACGAGCATTGTTATTGGAAATTTAAAGGTGCATAAGACACTGCTGAGCAGTATATTTTTATTCGGAGACTTGGTCTTCGCTATGCAGACGTAGGCTTCCTGAGACGGGATGTCACGACTAGGTCGGGAGGGGTGGGAGAAGACGATGTAGACAGTTGTTAGGATGACAAATGTTTCTGAAAAACGCCTGGAGAGATCCACACGTCTTGCATGAAAAAACAAAATGCCAGCTAGCTCTAAAGTAATAAGATACTAGGTAGATGAGAAGTAACGAAGAATGATTTTTCTAGCCCAATTCCAGAGAATCCACCGTCTCTAAAATTCCTGGCTGGAACTCCCGAGATTTAAAAAATTTCCTAAAAATTTTATTTTCTGGATTCTAATAGTTCAACACTATGTAAAACTACTTGTTTTTTTTCGAATTTGTTTTCAGTAAACAGCATTAAACACGAGCAGTGTATGCCTATGTTACGATAACTACACCACAGACAAGAGTATTACAGAGTGACTGTGATATAACTCAGTAAAATCCGTTACGAACGGGCCAACAGCGACGGCCGACAGTGACGGCCGTCATTGTTGGCCGACATCTTTGACGGTCGACATTGACGGTTGATAAGGTTGTGTCGCGGGACTCGACAGACGTTGTCGGCTGTCAAGGTGGGCCTTCAATAATAACAGCCGACACAGACCAACAGTGTCAGCCATCGATTTCGTGTGTCATTTGTTTTCTATATCGTCATCTAAAGACATTTTATTTTCACTACGCTCATCCCCTTTTAGCTGCCCATCTTGCCTAGAATATTTTCGTCTACGCGCCCTGATTTTTTTTTACAAAATCTAAAAATTAAAAAAAAAATTTCGGCACTATAAATTATAAACCATGTACTTACTTACTCACTTACTTACGTTGTGGAAGCTAACTTTGTTAACACCTTCGAAAATAGACTAGATAAATTCTGGATTAATCAAGATGCCATTTATAACCATTGTATGAATTGACAAGAACCGGAAGTCTACCAGTTTGTATGCAATTTGATATGCAAGCAGAGAAAAACGCCTGCACCAGTTAAATTACATTGGATTGGATTCGATGTTGATCCGCGAGTTGCGTGCTGGGAAACTATCACATAAGATTCAGATTATAGTTACTACAAAACACTATCGAATGATGGCATTTACCATTCATCCAGTCAATCCTCACCACCTAGCCTATAAAGCTCGAGTTGTTTTAATCTTGACTTTTAAGCTACTGATTACCGGTAGATAAATTCTGGCACAATTAATATATCATATAATTTCAAGGCACAATTGCGGGAAACGGAAAATCGCAGCGAAGCTATGTATGAGGAATTTTAGGAAGTTTTTGTATTATGAAATGTCTAGAAGAGGCAGGCGTAGACAAAGTCTTTGGCCTGCGCTGGTAATTTTTCTCTACGTCTACGTTTACTCGACCGCATTGAGTACTTGGCACAGCTCTAACATTAATGATGGTTTAGAATTTTTCGTTAAGTTTCGTATTCTTTGCAAAAGACCACGCCCATTTATTTAGTGTTTGTGTTTTACAGTGCTATTTATTCACGCATTATTTATTAAATACGAATGTGTGTGAGTTGAGGAGGAAAGGGAACATACTGGGCGGAATTCATCTCAGTCTATGTAACTTCTTTGTTATTATTTCATCAGTCTGTACGACCAAGAATGAATTCCGTGGAAGCGTTGACAGCGCGTGTAGAACAGCTGGAACGGGAGTTGAACGACTGTCGACATCGTCTGGCTTGTGCTGATGACGTTCAGTCGAAATCTAAGGGCGTACGACCAAAAATCAACGTATTGAGCGGTGAAGTTGTTGATTCTAACCCATACAGGTCACTGGCTTCATATGTACTTGTTTCCAGTCTTGTTAAACAGGAACTGTAGTTCTTAGTGTTAATTGTGCTGCAGAACACGGTTATTTATTTACAGTTTATGCATAAGATGTCTGGTCAAGTCGTACCCAGGTCAACACTTACCCATCCTAGTCAACTAGTATTCAAAAGGGAAGTCAACTCATACCCTGACATTCAAGTCAACTTGTTTCAGTGCTTCTTCCTACTTTTGTGCCTTTAAATTTAGGCCGATGTTATTCGCACTTACGTAAGTGCGAATAGGCACGAATGTTATTCGCACTTACGTGCACTTTGGCTATACTCGGCAGGTGGCGACACTTGACGCACCAAAACTGGTAGTGCTAACAAATCAAACTAAACTGACCCTAACCGTAACACTAACCCTAACCGAGACAGTAATGGTAATATTTTTACTCGCATTTCGTTGACACCGATAATTTGGTTGTATCGCAGTAACAAAAGAAATTATTGCGGAGGCGCGGTAGCAGGGTTTGTGGGTGGGCCCGTTTTTCCGTTTTCTCACTTTTTACCCGTTTGCTGACAAGAATTCGATAGTAAGTTCATACTTTATTGTTGAAAAGAGGGTTTTTTGTGGGGATATATAAGAAAAAGGGGCTAAGTCTTTTGAAAGCATAACAGAAAGAAAGAAACAATAGAGTTGCGTGTAGATGATCATAGAATATTAACACTTGTAAGTGCGAATAACGTCAGATGATATACGCACTTTCGTAAGTGCGAATAACCACTTCCTTAAATTTAGGTAGCATCTTAATAAATTTTCTGCACTTTTTCAGTCAGCTGTTTTTGTTTGTTTGTAATGCGGTAATCAAGCTACAGTGCAATAGGCTATTCCACATAATTTATGGTCTTACTAGTAATCTCAAAGGCTTAGTTCTCACATCAGTTTGAATACATAGTAGATGGCAGCAAATGCCGAAATTGCATTTACTGAATGTTGATAGGCAGTAAGACAGTACAGACAATAAGTGGTTGGCCATGTAAACAACTGACATAACAAGTAAATCTAATACAGTACGAATTGCCGTAAGTATGGGTGCAAGTTGACCGTGGTACAACTTGACTAGGGTACGACTTGACCTGGGTACGAGTAGACTTGTAATCAGCTATAATGGAGCAAGGGAGGGATTTATGATGTTCGGCACAATGTCATTGTCATTATTAACTTAGTTGGCTTAGGGACATTTTGGGATCAAGACATCTTGTATCCAAGACACTTTGGCACTAGTGTGGTGCAAAAATCTGAGATGGAAAGTGGATAGAAGAGCTTGCTGATGACTTATGTAAACATAACAAAAAGCCAAAAATGCACAGTACTAATTAGCACGTAGATGGTTAGCTAGGCTTTATTCCATTTTATATACATTGGCACAATGTATGACGAAAATACAATTAAATACATTTGTGTTACAAACTTAGTGACATCGAGGAATGCCTGTAGATGCAAGTAAATTTTATGAATAAGGGTATTCTTACAAGCCAACACATGGGCTTGTACAAATAACGTTTTATTTGTTAGAGTTACAGCGTTAAACTGTTTTGTACCTTCAAATAAGAAGATACTTATAGCTGTTTTCCATTTTGTTATACCGGTAATTACATTCTCGTTATTTACAAGAAATAATTTGAAAGAACCTGAATATGTGTGAATATTATTATGTAATTATGGTTCAGCTAGTTAGATAACTGAATCCAGAATTCAATAACTGTGTTTCTGGCTTTTTAACGAGAAGAGCTTTTTTGTCACTTTTCAAGTACATGTTATGTTTGCATATAAATTGATTGTCTTGACTGCGCTGTAGTCGTTTGATGGCTTTGAAGAGAATGGGAATTGTACAAAATTACGAGGTTTGCCTTGTATTTATTAATGTAGTAAAAACGATGCTATTATATTATTTGTTAATTTGTATTGAATTTTTGTTTAAGTTATGTCTGGTCTCCCAAAAGTCAGCCTTTTATTTAAGTAATGAGTTTGATGTATATAGACTGGATACCGTTTCTGTCACACCGTGAACAGTCAGAATACTACAAGAAGAATAGTTCTTTCCGTCCACGAAAAACATTAATAGACAACTTTATTATTTATCTTTGATTTTAGGCCAGACACCTTTTATCTGTTTGCACATTATCTCACTAAGAAGTCCTCTGGATACAAAATGTGGCTGTAGTCTGCCCAATACTTGTCCATTCTTTCATTAACAGAATTTTGTGATACCACATGACTGGAAAGACTGTTCCACAGATTGACAAATCTGATAGAGAATAAATTCCATCTCAACTATGAGTGGCAATACCTTTTCTTCAATTTGTATTCATGGCCTCTCAAAGACAACTTAGGAGCCCTTGGCAACAAACTACCCAGACATGTAAACTTACAGTGGGAGCTGGCAACTGACCACTGATTCTTAAACTAGGGCACAATATCTAAATTTGTTCGGGCTGGATTTTTTATATTTATCCTAGTTTATGTATCACGTGTCATTGAACTAGGCAGAAACGTCAGTTGCAAAGAGTCAACCGTCAGCCCCATACTGAGCTAATTCATTGGAATAGAGGCTACCCTCAACTTGTCTTAGAAGAAAATTTGTCCCAAACTCTAAACTTAGCCGATTTTATTTGCCATGACATGTTCAGTGTCACAAGTGCCATCAACTTTGTTTGGCGGTCTCATTTTTATGACACCAAGTTCCTGCATGTGTTTACAACACGTTGGCTGTGACAAAGAGTATCACATGACCAGTTGACGACAGCTGAGACTTGTCAGCATATATTTCAACATTTGTGAACTGCATGAGTAGATCAGTTGTGTTTAGTTTTATATGCACTGTGCAGTCCTCAATGTAGTGCTGGTCCAGTATATTATTTACCAATGCCTGCATAGCAACCAGCATGGGTATAGCATGCAGTCGTGTCTGTCTGTTTGTCTGTCTATTTGCCAGCGCTCTAAAAGGAAAATGGCTTGAGCTGTTTGTTTGTAAACATACATCAGGTTGGATTAATTATGATGACTACGTTCATATTGCTTGAGCTATCGACAGCAAACTTGGTGCACGTATACTCTATAGCAGTCGTTCAGCTTGCATTGACCCAGAGGTCAAAAGGTCAAGATCACGTGGTTACGAAAATTGTTACGGTTGCATGGTTGCTATCGACCATGTTCCAGATTACGCACACCTATATGTCGCTGTGCTACTTGCAGCCGTGGCCGGCATGGGTCAGCATGTCGATACGACTGCCTATGTTTTCTAGTTTGTTTAATGTGACGATGATGGCAATATAAACTGCCGTCGTTAATATTTTTAAAAATTATATTGTTTTTTGTTTGTTGCAGAAAATAAGAGATTTCTCCGTTGCTGTAGTGGGTATTGGAGGAGTTGGCAGTGTAACGGCCGAGATGCTGACTCGCTGCGGTATTGGCAAGGTAAAGCATAAAGAGCGTACAAGAATTTTTAGCAATTCCTGTTTGTTTTCCTTTGTCTACATTGATGTTATTTACTAAATCGGGAGTTCCCTACTATAGGCGAATTTCCTCCAGGAGGGAATTTCAGGGTTTCAGGTGGATATTGGACCACAGATTGGCTCCGCCACTGCTGACAAGAGGCTCACGGTGCTAGTTGGGCTCGACATCTCATCAGCCTTTGACATGATCAACCACAACATCCTGTTATGTCGGCTGCA
>Ga0209780_1003653_pt1 | contig 11572 bp, 11 predicted proteins | sample WorMetexBAHAMAS2_FD_187384 | JGI IMG/M metagenome (GOLD analysis project Ga0209780, IMG submission 187384) | Marine gutless worms symbiont microbial communities from Max Planck institute for Marine Microbiology, Germany - Inanidrilus exumae... | ecosystem: Host-associated > Annelida > Digestive...
GTCATTACCTTTTTTCATCTCTCATCGAGTACTACCTGTATACCAAATTTCATCGAAATCGAAGAAACTTTTTGTGGACGGACGGACACACGGACGGACGGACGGAAATTTGCCACCCATAGTATTAGGTCGACTTCCAAAGTTTGGAAGTCGACCTAATAAGGAAAAACTAAAAACAAAAATCGAGTAGGTCAGAAGAAACGGTCCAGGCAAAAGTCCGAGAGCAGAAAGCAAAACCGAGTGAAACTGGAAAACCAGGTTCCACCAGGAAAACGGTCGTTAAAACAGAGGTGGATGTGCCGGTTATGTCAGTAGCACAGTAACAGCTATCAGATCATCCTGAATATCCAGTCAATTGCCCACCGCATCCACAAATTTCACCAAAAAATCATTCTTAGTAATTCCGCTAACAGACAGACAGACAGACAGACAAACGGGGCTAAAACATAACCTCCCGAGCACAGGCAATTTCCTGAAAATCTCTTGATTACAAAGAGCAAAGCACTTAAACTTTACTTTCCGTTCAATAATACATTTTAGCAACAAGCGGCAAAGTCGACAACACAGAAACTGTGAAACATGCCTACTTACTGAAGAATTTTGCTGATCAACAGTGACGGCCAAGTAGTCGGCGTCAATGCCGGCCGCCATAGCTCCGCCCACTGACCCACTTGTTGATGTTGAGGTCACCAACCTAGGTGGCCGACCTACATTTGGTGGGCCTGGCGCCGATGTCATGGGTAACGCAATGTCATTACTGTCATACAGCGATGAAGCTGTCTTTGTTAGTGCTCTTTTGGTATCGCCCTCGTTCTGTGCAGACACGTTAGGCGTCCGCTGGAATGGGTTGTCGGCGTACCGGGCGGCTATTGCATCGGTGCTGTTACTATCTAAACTGTCCCTTGAGTCTTGCCGCTGACTGGTCTGATGGTCCGTAGATGTGGACTGATCATGATTATCACCATTATCATCCTCATCCTCGTGACCGGAACTGGCTGCGGAGGCTGAGTCTGGGGCGGGCAGAGTGCCGGCCGTGATGCTGCTTCGAACACTGCGGCGAAACTGGATCCGCTTCGTGATGGTCGACCGCAGGTTTGAGAGTCGGTTGATGGGTGCCGTGATGGCCAGTGGGCGTGGAACATTGTCAATGTCCACCTGTGACAAACACACAGTCACACACACACACACACACTGACAACATAACCATGCCATCAACTCAACACCATTCTAAACCTCAGTCATGGCCAGCTTCATCATCATCATCATCATCATCATCATATTCGTTCATTTGTAACATGACAGAACGCACACCATAACAAGAGAAATGTAAACAAATGTACACGTCACATAAAAAATGTCATCAATAGTCTCCTGAACTGTTCCATAAGTAAGTTTGCTGGAAGGTTACATACAACTCTGTAGGAGCAGAGAGCTGTATCTACGCCTATTATGCGTTTTTATACAACATGTGAGTGATGAAGTTTTTGTCTGACAGGTGTGTGGTATGATCAGGTAATTGCAATAAATGTGTTCGGTTTCGCAGATTGTATCTTTATGATGCGTTAGATGGTGGCCAATGTGTTCAGCAAAAAACGGCCACTACGTTTCACAGGCTGCAATTTCTAGTCACAAATTAAGCAGTTTCATTTTGCATTTTTATCCTACATATCTTATACTTGTAACGATGACGTTCCGTAACAAATACAGCCTCGTACGTAGTACCGATAAACTATTATCTCAAAACTAAACTTTTCAAAGACAATTATCCTGAACCTCTTCTGGCTCTGCAAGGCAGGACAGAGTCATGATCTGCTATAGAGGAAAAGATAGAGAGACAGAAGATCATTTAAAGAAGATCAAAGAGGGCCAAAGATTGACTCATGGGTATCTGTACCACACATCTGTATATAAATATTCTAGACTCATGGCTTGGCAGATACGCACCACCACTGACTGCCACTCAGAAGCTAGAACGAGCGAAGTAAACTATAGACGTTTTCGTCAGACGTTTTTCATTGATAACTGCTTGAAAAGTGCTAGCAGTGTTGTTAAATTTGTGGCCAGAAATGGTGTATAAATTTTTCGCGCATGTATTCTCCTATAGGTCGTTCAGCACAGTTTTGCAGTGTACTTTTAAAGGTTTCTTTACGTGATCTTAGAGGTGTTAATCGAAGACTGGTATGGCAGTTGTATAACAGAGATTTGTATCGACATAAAGATGACATCAATGTAATTTGTGAGCTTCTGGCAGTGAAGCACAGTGATATGGAGTTAGATTTGCTTAGTAATTCGGTTCTGGATGCTTTTATTGAGTTTTTATGTACCAATTAACTTTTTAATTTTTTAAAATTAACTTTTCTTATTGTTTCTTAGTTTATGTGTACTGATGTAAGATTTTTAATAATAAATAAATAAATAGATTTGTAAAATAGTGCTTTATAATCAGCTACACATCTCCAAGACGCTCGGGTACAGCAATGCAATGCATGTTAATGAGGGATCACACATCTTTACCTGCCATCCACACTTTTAATCTACCGGACTGCATCCACGAACTTTTCCCTGCACCGTTTCTTCTGAGCTACTCGGTTTTTGATTTTTATTTCTTCATTATTTTTCGTTTCTGGGCCGTGCGCTAGATTAAGCTGGCCATTTCGTCAGCTTTTGAGCGCACGTAAATCTACCGTATCGAATCGTATCGTAAGTGGAATGAGCCATACCTGTATTTACTTCTCAGCCACACAGCATCACTGAACTTTGGCTGGTACTCATTCTCAGGGTAGGAGGCTGAGTTGGCCTGGGTGGCCGGTTACATATGACGACGGTCACCCATCGCAGTACTAAACAAGCCTCACATACAGTAACTGGGTTAATGCCGCCAATGGCATTACTGCTGCACCAAACTGCCATACCTTTTTATGCAGACTCTCAAACTCCATTACTGTCTAATAGTGAAGATATGGTAACTGGTTGCGTGGCACAGTGGTAGAACGTCATTCTGTGACCGGCGAACTTTCCCTGTCCTACGCTCGACCTGCAGCTGGTGGGTGACCACTTATGTGGGTAAACCATCCGCTACAAGGTCAGCCAACTAGGCCAACTCAGCCTTTCATGCTTTCGAGGTCAATAAATAAGTAGTGAGCTGAATCAGATGTGCACTACCTCGCTTGGGTGGCGCCATCTGGTGAATGCTTACGGAGAATGGTTCATTCCATTCGCGGATAAACATAAACATGTGGGTGGCAGGTAAAATTCTAACACGTGCCATTCCTGAGCAAATTAGAGGTGGTTTACGACAATGCGCTACACAAATCGACGTTTACTTTACTTTACTTTACTTTGGTGTCAAGATGGGGGCAACAGACCTGGAAGGCGAAGTCGGACAAATCGGAGATGGCGGGAGGAAGTCGGCATGTCGACATGCGACTGACAGGTTCATTGACTAAGCCGAGCAGAGACGAGTATTTCTCCTCCAAGCACTGCAGCTCCAGCAACTCCATCTTCATCGCGCTCACGTTCCGCCGACTCACGTGGTTACTGACAACGTCACACAATCAATCGTTCTCTTACAATGGTTATGCCCCATTTCGCCGAATCCCATTTCGCCGAATCCCGTTTTGCCGAATCCCAATTTGCCAAATCCCAATTCCGGAAAACCCGTGTCATTTACTTATTTCCCTAAAGAGGAAATGCCGATGAAGTCAAACTAAACTGACCCTAACCGTAACACTAACCCTAACCGACACAGTAACCGTAATATTTGTACGCGCATTTCGTTGACACCCATAAAAAGGTTGTATCGCATTAATGAAAGGAATTTAAAATGAAAATGATGAAAAGAAAAGCTTAGACGGTATTCGGCGAAACGGGATTCAGCGAAACGGGAAGACACCCTTACAATAGTTGCTCCACGATGAGTCGAGTTCTCAGAAGCAAACGTTCGGTAGTAACTCGAGCAGGCTTTTTGCAGACCAGTTGAATAATAATAAAAAGTACGTACATCTTCGGTGACGGACGTCATCCACACATGCCGATCTTACGTCCACACGCCGCATGACCATGTGTTAAGGAGCCAAAGGGTAATCGTTGCAAACGTCATGAAGGTGGTGGCTCGCTCGCCGATTGGTCCAATTTTGGGCTTCTGGAATGTCAGTCAGTGAATAATCTATTCATTCCGGTTCACTACATTACAGTAGTCTAGTTTCTGTTCAACTGATGTACAGATACAAACCAAATACTGGCTGCTTTCCATGCAGTACACCAAGCTGTTCAATGCATATACATTGTAGCTAAATACTGCATAAATTTGCCATTTTTCCCGCATGTCCCGGAAATAATTTCAAGTAAGTAAGTAAACCTAACGTTGACGGCGTTGTCTGCCGACGAAAGATTGTCCTCACTGAGAGAAGTTTCTGCCTCCGAGAACTCTTTGCGTTTACACGTTAGACGTTGCCGACACCGTGCCAACTCCTCCGCATAATGGACTTTACTATAGACACACAGACAGCGACCATAAATAACTCACAACAGGGACTGCACTTGGCTTCATCACCTTGACAGTAATTTAGCTTCAACCATTATAATACCAAAGACATGTTCTGAATTTAACCACTAGAAAAACAGTAAATATGACATGACAGAAAAGCACGTGCTGAAAAGCTGATGATGATATATTGCCTACACGTGTACGAAATTTGACGACTTTAGGTTCAGCCGTTCCAGTGATATGATTGGAGCCCCAAAAATTTGTAATAATATATCCTACAAAATCACAATTGTTTATATATTTGTGAACGTAGTAAATCTTTTTTAACAACACCATAAATGTAAACATCAAAAGCCAATAAATGTTACGACTGACTTCTGTTTAATGGTCTCAAATGTCGACTCGTCAACCACAAAAAGTCCGGCCGACAGTCGACTGCGGGGCAAGTAGCGTTTCACGACGTCCCCTTCAAACTCTTTCTTCGTCAACCTCTGTGGCTCCGTTCTGTATCAAACCACTAACAGTCAGAAACTGAAGCCAAGGCTGCTATTCATGAAAGTTTGTACGCCAGTTTCTGTTCATAAATTTTACATATGCAGATTCTTATATGCATAATGCTATTCATAAAACATTCATACCTACGATAAAATTGTAATTTCGTGCGTAAATGTATGCACGGTCTGAGCAGTTGTACCTAAGAAACTTTTCATAAATATGGCAAATCTCTGAAGTTACCTTGCTTTTGCTTATGGTGATGCTTGTAAATAGAAGAATTACATCATACAGCTATTAAACATAACGTAATGTACGAGTACTATTGTTTTTCAACATAATTTACCTTCATAAATAAAATGAGCAAAATAATCATTACAAGCCACAAGACAGTAAAAATTTGCATATTTTTAAACATCTTAATAATATATTGACAAACACGCTACTTGAGCACGCCCAACGAAGTAGGCACACTGCAAATAGAATACGATCATTGTGGGCTGCACTTACGTAAGACAGTTCTTACAAACAGATAGTGAATAGCATGTACAAAAAAATCGCAAAACTTGTGTATGGCAGAAATGTTTGCATATGTATGCATATAATAGTGAATAGCAGCCGAGATGTCCTTTGCGTGACTCAATAAACGGTGTCGAAGCACTGATCTGAATGAAAACTATGCAGTACAAATGAGATCAAGCTGATTTGAAATGTTTTAAAATGGTGAAACAAAAATTGAAGCTTTGACAGTGTTGCTCTGGTCCTACAAAACAACAGTGTACACAGCATAAACCAAACACTACTGACCTGTACTGGTGCACAAACGCGGTGTATTCCGACGACGGAACGATGGACTCGACTGCTTGATGAATGTTCTCATGAATCTGCTGAAACCGTGAATTGGCCCAGTTAGCCTCCGCAGCATACTCCGCCAACACCTGCTTACTGTGTGAAACATACACAATACACAGACATATAGTGTTGTTACGACCACCAAACTTTCACCGCCACCGCGGTGGTTAGCTACCACCGAACCAACACCGCCATCGCGGTGTTTTACAGCGTGCTCGGCGGTCTTTCTGGACGCTGTTTCCTGAAAACTGCCCCTCACTTCTGCAGCGTCTTTTGATCCCTGCATGAATGAGAACGCACGGCGAGATCAGTTGGCGGCGATACCGCCCGCCGGCTTCCCCACTGGTAAACGACAGGACTGCCCGGACAGCAGAGACAGTCTAGGCACTGTACTTTGTGAGACTGTCGCGACGTTCTCACTTAGTGCACCCTCCACCGTTGCGTGCAGTGAACAATTAGCGCATTCCAGGAGAACCAAACCGCGACATCCACCTGTTTCCAATTAACAACCCAACCCTTGACACCTACCCATATTCATCACCGCCACCTGCACCGCAGTGGCATGTCAAAAAAACACTGCCACCGACCGAGTTGCAAATTCCTACCACCGTAAGAACTCTACAGACATACATACACACCGTCAAAAACAGAGACACGCGCATGAACCAGCAGACTTGTGGTAGTTTATACAGTTAGAATGGTCCACGAAAAAAACGGATCGGACTGAATCAGCAATTTTAGTTCATCCCGATCGGACGTTTCATTACCCAATCCAATAGTGACGATCGGTGACGCGACCAGCTGTTCAGAGAGACCACCAAAGGAGACACGTTGTCCATCATTATTGCTAATCCGCGACTCCCCAATTATCTCTGCGTCCAATGCAACGCTCTCACACTTGAGGCCCGAAGTCGCACGGCGTGGCCCAGTACGAACAATTATGCGGTTGTCTGTCATCCGCAACGTCTGCCAAAACTTGACGCTAGCATGGAGACAGCTATAGTTTTGGTGCAGTTTGCGTAGGATGGTGATGCAAGACACGAGTCAAGTTTCAGACTTTGACGCATGTCGTGGCGACTATGCTCTGACCAGGCCTGAGGCTGGCGATGGGGGTCGGCCACGCCATCGACCGCCGCCGTCGACTTTAAAATTAAACACGTGCAATGCAATGCTGCGACCCATGGTAATCACACAATAAAAGCAATTGCCATTATCTTGGTGCGTGTGTGCTTGGCATTCGATCCGCAGCAAGTCGGTCGTCTCAGCACTGAGGTCCAGAGTAGGCTGGGCCTCTGCCCGCAATAACGAGCGATTGATTGATTGACTGAGTTAAGGTTTTACGTCCCATCCGACACAAAATTGGTCATTTCGGAGACGTTCTTCCCAGCCAATCTCTCGGTTTAGTAAAACAACACAACAAAGCAAACATGCATCCGTAACAAAATATACTACGACATAAAATTAACCCAAAAAAACTAAAGCCAGGTTCGGTCGCCTCCTACGACCTCCGGCCTGGAAACAGAGTGGGCCTATTCTGGTTCCGGCGCATCATAAATTTACCACTTACTTGTTTACATAGACACTTTCCCACTTACTTACAGCCCCGGGACCCACACAGGAGCAACGAACGAACGAACGAAAGAACGAACCCCAAAGATTCTCATTTCTGAGATTCAACCAAACCTGGAGTTACTCCAGAAAAGAAGACGGCCTATTATTACTAAACAAATGTTTGTGGGGAAGACGGAAAACATCGCAGATTGTCCCACTCTTTCCTTCCATGTATATCACCAAATCTCAATACAAGCAAACACACCACAGACTGACGATGTCTTCTTGAAAGTGCTGCTGGGCATCTAACAGAGCAGGTAGAATCACACACGAATACTGTCGCTGGTATATATTAGCATCGTTCAGTGCGATCAAGTAGCTGTTGTGTGCATTACGAACTTTCGCCTCCGAACGTAAATATTTCGCCTTCAGCTCGTCCAGTTTTGAGCCCAGTCGACCTGGAGACACAAGCCATCACTGTTAAGCCTCGTACACACCAGCATAAAATGTTGAAGCAACATTAGACTTTGCTGCCAAAAACGTCAACAATGTCGAACGAGTTTATCGTAAAATTTTGTCCTTTCAACAAAGTTGAATGTTGCTTCGACATTTTTGCTGTTTTTGTCAACAATGTTGCCGGTTTTGGCAACAATGTCGAACAAAATTTCATCCATTCAACAAAGTCGAAACAAATTGAACATGTTCAATTTGTTTTGGCTTTGTCAAAAGGACGAAATTTTCGTTGGACATTGTTGTCAAAAACCGCAAAATTGTTGCCAAAACCTGCTACATTGTTGCCAAAATCATTAACAATGTCAAAGCAACATTCGACTTTGTTGAAAGAATTGTTTAACTTGCAGCATTCGACAATGTTGCTTCGACATTGTTGCTGGTGTGGATGGGGCTTTAGTATTTTACTGCCATTACTGCTCTGCTGCTGGTCTGGTCAATAACGGCAATCACTACTCAATGGTTACAATGACGGATTATCAGCTGAGGTGACAGGAGTTCATCAGCTGCCAAGCAGTGATATTTCGGTCAAATGGATCACTTACACTAAAATTACACGAAAAGACTGCAACAGAACTGCAACATAAGTTAAGTGATACAAAACAGCATAGAAAAAGGAACGGAAACGAGAAGCAAAGGCAAATCTTACCATAACTGTTTCAGTAAACTTTAAAAAAAGTCTCACCTTACATGTACTGTTATATGACCCTTTCACTGAGGAGAGCACAATGTTAAAAGGCTTTTCTTCTTGGTTGGTATGCATGGCTCATTCCACATGTGGATTAAAAGTACAAGTTGCATCTAACCAGCAACATATCTGAGTAGCTTAAAGATCAGTTGCATAGATAAAATACTACACAAATCTGCATTCTGCAGGCACAACGTTTTTCCTTGATGATTACTGTTCTTTTTATGTAATACTCTTGCTGTTCTCTTTATTATGAACACTCACTCTATACCATTAAACATTACTATCACCATTAATTTACAGACACAGTTACAGTAACACAGAATGAACATCAGATTATCCATAAAAGGAAAAATTTTTATTTGCAGACTGCAAAAAATGCAAACTATAAAAATGCTGTGCAGATGTTAAACCTTTTCTCGACATGGTTTCATATTTCATTCTGTTCTGAACAAGCTTTGCCAGCCGGCATTCATACGACTCTTTACACCTGTTGACGTCGTCAAGCAACTGCAGCAACAATACAGGTAAACTGGTACAGGTGAACAGAACATTCACTCACACTTAGCAGTAATACAGTAACTGATCCAGGCCACGTTCACTATGGCTTTACTTACGTGTAATCTAAGTGTTATGCATAAAGGAAATTTTCTATAAAAATTTGAATGAACATAAGCCGTCACGCAGCTGTGCGGCGGGATGGCATGTACCCGCCTGCCTGTCTGTCCACCCCTGTAAACCACGCCCATGGCGTTATGTCACGATTTTGGCTTGCCCGCCACCGCCCGGGCCCCTCTAGTCCCACTCGCAGCCAGTCTTCGCCCGTCGTCCGTCCGCGCCCGCCGCCTGCGCCCGGCCCTCACCCGTCCGACCGCCCATGTAAGCCAAACCCCTGGCTGCAGATTCACAATCCGATTATTATATATAGATATTGAGTGTATTTCTGTTAGTGCCAAGTTGTGTTCAGGCCCAGTTTATGTTATCGTCTGCCGTTCCTTTATTTGGCCTCAACTTTTCCTTCAGGTCAAACTGAGCAATCAAATAATATAAGTCATCTTCTGTGCTAAAATACCATGCAAAAAGTGCTAAATCATAAAAATCCCAGCATCAGTATTGACACATCATGACCAATAAGTTTAAGAAAGACATGGAATTTACTGGCATCAGATAAACAAAGAGAATCATAATGCTACGGACTCTGTCAAGTTCCATGTCCATGTTGTTGCGTTTCTCAGCATAGAGTTTTCGCACAAGTTTCTTTTCAGTGATAATCTGTGTCACTGCCTCCAGTATGCTTACGGCTAGTCTGTCGGTAGATGTTCGCATCAGGTCTATTAACCTCTCTGTCTCTTCCATTAACAAAGACCAAACCTGCACCAGAATCAACAGCATCAACCACATCTCACAGCTACTGATGGTCACAAGGCTATCTTCAGTGTGGGCAGTCACAATTGAGTATGAATGGCATATCTACACTGAGAATACACACTGAAATAGCCTTATGACTAACTAAACGCTACGATATTTAGTTCATCATAAGGCTATTTTCAGTGTGGATGTGTTGACTGAATCACATGATGGTTAGTTACGGTCGGTATGGTTAGGTTGAGGGTCAATTGGGTTAGACTTAGCATTGTTAGGGTTATTGTGCAGAGCTGTCTAAATATCACTGTGGGCCACACTAATATTTGGACAGTCACCAAACTACTTAATCCTCACCAGGATGATAGACATAATAGAGAACTGCATGAACACCAAGAACACCTGAGTGACTGTACTTTTATTATGAGGCTACTGTACAAAAATTCATACTAACTCAATAACAGACTTTGTGTATTGCCGACTCTATAGTTTTATCGTATAGATTATAACATTTATGTATACACACATGCATTGTAATTTCATCTGCGGTTTGTCAGATGTCATAATAAAGAATGAACTACTGCAACCAACTACTGGTTTGAGAAATGAGTTGATCATTTGTGATGTATTTACCAACTGTTCATCCTCAACTCTTTCAGATGTTAGTGAACTATACAAATTTGAATATGACAACACAGCTAATGCATTACGCTGATTTATAGCCTACTACAAAGCTAGCTGTGACAAAGAACAAAGGAAACATGCCTGCCCCACAGGCGTCTCATAGTCGTGTGTGCCCAGTTTCTGAGTCACACTGCCAACAACCGAACTTAACGCAGCGACATATTCACGATCGCATTTCGCTCGGTTCACGACACATTTTCTGACGTTTTCAAGCAAACTGATTTCGTAATCTTGTACACCGAGCAGCGCTTCGTGCGACTGCCAACCTTGTAGATCACTGCCAAACGACATTTTGTGCATTCTATGCAACAGTCGTTGGCATGGTCGGTGTCTGTTAATGAAACAACTCGATTAACTAGGCGGCTTGCGAAGACTGCTAAAATTAACTGTTTCTTCTTTTATTCAATATACCTGATTTTATTGTTTACTGTTTTTGTTTACAGGTGAAGCATAGATACTTAGCACATTTAACGATACCATAGAGCAAACATAACAATAAGGTAAATCATGCAACTGGGCATAGGCATAAGCCCAGGCTGAATGGCTGATCCGTGCACGGTGCAATTAACGAGACAGTGCAGCTTGCAGTGGATCTGGGGACTCACTGCAATATAGGCTCTAAGAGTGCGTGCTAAAATTGGTGTGAATTTTGTAAAACATGTTTTGTCTTGTAGTAATTAGCGAACGTGAACACACGTTCACGTTCGCTGTATATGCTATCGCCCGTCCGTCTGTCGTCACTCGTCTGTAGCCTTCGTGCGCCCTACTCAGCCGGTTGAAATTTTCCCGCAATTTTTCTTAGCCGTTTGGTACCTTGGTACCAAATTTGTTGATATTTTACAAAAAAAATTTTTAACACAACACGTTCAGTCAGCTACGAGAATTAGAGGATCAGATACTCCTCACTTACTAGATTTAGTCATAACAGATACTCAGGATATTATCCA
>Ga0209780_1003654_pt1 | contig 11570 bp, 8 predicted proteins | sample WorMetexBAHAMAS2_FD_187384 | JGI IMG/M metagenome (GOLD analysis project Ga0209780, IMG submission 187384) | Marine gutless worms symbiont microbial communities from Max Planck institute for Marine Microbiology, Germany - Inanidrilus exumae... | ecosystem: Host-associated > Annelida > Digestive...
TTTTTGGGGGGATTTTACACCCAAAATGGGGAGCAGTATGAACGAGACCCCCAAAAGGCACATCCTTGGGCGGAAACACGTCGTATGACGTATAGATCGTCAAAATCGGTTTACTTTTGCGCGCTCTGCGCGAGCCGAAGAATAAAGCAAAAAAAATTTTTTTAAAGGTATACCTAAGAAACCATAACACGTGTTTCTTCACGTGTTCGCCCAGACCACCCACGTTGTCGCAGCGCCACATGGATTTGCATGTGTGGTCATACCCGCGGCCCGATTAAATATTCCAAGTTTCATCGAAATTCATTCAGGGGTTTCGGAGCCCCAGGGGGTCAAAATTTGGCCTTTCCCATTACTTTGGCTATCTGTCGCTGGCACTGTCATATGGTACAAAAGTTACGTAGTGGAAATTGGTCATTAATCTTACATACAACAGCATTGCTGCTGCTGACGTCACACTGCAATCACAGTCACTAATATCTGTTGGCGTAATGATCGTCTCGTTCCCTTTCTCGTCAAAAATTGTCTCTTTAGAACATCTGATACAGATCTCAAAAACAAGAACCCAGCACGTGCTGGGATAGTCAACCGTACGGTGAGCAAAAGCAGTTTACACCTAATTTCGGGGCAATCGGGGTGCTGATCCTACACAGTGTAGAGGTGGTCAGTGGTAACTTTACTACACAATTCAGCTTCATCAGACCAGGCATTTGATCAGTCACAACTCACAATACACCCGTGTCCATGGGCATCCATATAAATTTTTTCAGGGAGGGGCAGGGGCTATGGCACATGGCGAGTGCGGAACGCGAGCCTATAACAGATGTCTGGGGCGGAGTCCACAGCGGTGTTCAGGGGCACCGTTCGTGATCAGAGGATCAGGGGGCAAAGCCCCCTGCAGCAGAAAGCTTTGGAAGCATTTGTACGCCTAAAGAAGGCCCAAAATTTTGTCGTAAGTACTCCAATACTGTCTAAATATGAGTCTGGGCAGCAGTCCAAGGCTGCTGCCTCTCAGTTTCCCAGCCTACAGATGGAGGCAAGTGCTCCCCTCCAATCCCTTGCCCATGCCTATGGGCAAGCCTACAGATGGAGGCAAGTGCCCCCCTCCAATCCCTTGCCCATGCCTATGGGTGCCCATGCCCGTGTCACAGACGAACGGATAGACAGATAGCATTATAGGTTTGGCTTATGGTAGGCCAACTAAATGTCCACTATGCAGTCCACTGCTCACTTTGCAAAAGTGCGAGGTACCTGTAGACTACATATCATATTGACATAAACCGAAGGTTGTCGTTTGAGACCCTGCCTTTGGTTGGTGTAACCGTCATCAAGTTGGGAAACTTAGAAAACTATCATGAAAGTCCATTAGCTTATGAACGTGCAGAGGACAGGAAGCTAGAGAGTTTTTTGGTTGGGGCTGCCCATGTTGCTGATAGCAAACATTCAAGCAGTCACTGGTGGAGTTGGAGATGGTGGTGCTGGTAGTGTTGATGCTGGTGTTTAGTACATTTTAGTTCTGTTATACTATTGGACATTTTATTGACCACATCCTGTTTTGCTTAATGCAGCTGAATGTTAATTGTAATACTACAGAGCCATTTTATGTTAGATTTGCTGATAAAAATGGATCCTAGTACAGTGTAAGCTTTTATTAACAGCGAGGTTTTTCTGTGTCCTAGTTATTTTATAGTATTATTGCAATTAATTTCATACATAAATCACAAGCCAAATATGGTACCATATTTGCAGGTGGTGTTGAAGTGGGCATTACCGACAATATTGTGGATTTACCATCAGGATTTGTGCCTGGACACACTTCAAAGTCGGTTCCAAATTTCAAGAGATGTGTATTGGAACAAGGCATTGGTCTGGAGCTTAGAGACATCAGTGACAGTTTCTATTTGGCGTTTGGTGGCTTTGTAAGTTGCTTACAAGATGCGTTTTATCTGCCTTCTTCCAACTCTATACATTTGCTTTTTGTAGCTAGGATCTACCGTTGTGTGTGGCAAAAATGGTAATTTCTGCAACACAATTTAGCACTTTCTGTGGTTTTGCACAATGTCATCAGTGAAACGCAATTAACCCATTTACTGTGAACATAGTTTATAGCAAAATGCAGTTTGTGAGTGAACAGTCTCAGTGAACACATGCCGGACTACATCTCACACTTACTGTCATCAGTTGTTGACATTCCTGCACGATCTGCACTGCACGCTTCATCGTGTGGCGACCTTATTGTTCCACGGACACTTCGACGAATTGGTGACAGGGCTTTCTGTGTCTCCGCACCACGAGCATGGAACATGTTGCCGATAGACCTGATGCTGCTGCGACTGACAGACTCATTTTGGCGTGTACTGAAAACATTCCTATTTGAGTCTATTTACAGGCACCAACGAACAGACAGATCTGCTGTGTGATGCACACTTGGTCTACTAGTAGGGGGCGCAATGCAGATATCTCAGTTACTGTTACTGTTACTATAGTCGCAAAGCTTCTAATGCGCTGTATACACTAGTAGACTGTGATAAGAAAAGTTTTTCGATTACGCTGGAAACTGTCAAAAGAACGTGTCTGATTATGAAAAGTGTCTGGTAGTCAGTTCCAAGCCATCAGGCCAGCCACAGAGACAGTTCCAGATAGAGACATAGTTGCTACAGAACGTTATTAGGAAGTGATACATCCTTTAGATAACATTACTTCATAACTTGGGTCCAAGCGCGCTTGCTTTGGAAAATGTCGACAGTGACACACTGCTGACGACTGCGACACCACTGAAAGCTAGCATAACCAGGGATATGGGCACGAGACGTTAATGATCGATCAAATAAATTTGCGCTTGACCCATTTCTGATATTTATACTGAAGCAGTAAATTGTTCATAAAGTAGCTGTTGTTTTTTTATTCAGAGACATGGATATGACTTTGTGCACTCTTCCACTCGTGTTTATCCATCATCGTTTCCAGGCTGCTCACGTGATTGCGGAGTTGGTTCCAACTGGCAAGGTGTTGTGACCAAGATTGCACCTGACACATGTCACAAACATGGTGTTACCAGTGCTGATGTTGACCATGTTAATACCACTTCATGCTCTGAACTTTTTCCCTGTCAGTTTGATTAATATCTTCTAGTGTGTTGTTGTCTGATCCGTTACGTTTTATGCATCATTAACATATCAATTTTGACTGTATCTTTTATCACAAATCAGTCAATGATATTGCATTACAGTTGCTATTATGTTTTACTGCATTACTTTACTTATTATATTTATAATATGAAGGTACAAGGTTATATTTTTGTTCAGAGTAAGTTAAGTGTTTTGTATAGCTGTTTCACGAGTTGATTCTTGGCGTTATCACACACACACACACACATGTCAGTTTATTCGCTGTTAAAAAACAAATTATGAGCTTCATCTCCTGGCAATGGGCTTGACACTGATGAGCCATCTGTGTGATAACTGTTTTAGAGTGCAAGTGCTTGCAACAATTGTCATAGTCAGGTGGTAAATGTCAGTTGTTGCGTGTGTGTGTGCTGTGAATTCTCTTGGCTGTTGTGTAATATACCGAGCTTGACACAATTCACCCAGCAACGTTCGGTGGTTTCCCTTGGGAGATGGTAGCCCAATTGTGGCATACTGCTATTCTTTCCCAGACTACCAATGTTTAATAAATTTCAGTGTGTGTCATATGTCTCATTGTTATTCTGTTTTTACCACTTTATACTATGCTAGTGCAGTATATGCTGTAATCACGCGCCTGTCTGTTGCAAGTCAAGAGTTCTATTAAAACAGCTAAACATAGGATCACATAAACAACGTCATACGATAGCACAGGGACTGTAGTTTTATGATGCCAAAAATCTCTACAAAATTCCAATGCAGTTACCCCAATGGGGGTGCTAAATACATGTGGGGTGTGTTAATATCTGTGATTTTTGACCGATATCTAACTGTATTCTAGAAATGGTGCAAGATTGGGACAGTTACTGTGGAAGGCTAATAGGAACTCCTATGCACTGTATCAAATGGCACTATTTTCAATGACCTTGGGTGGACCTAAGTACCCCAAACCATCCTAATTTCCACCATTTGTATTGCATTTCATACCTCACAATGGATGGAGATGCAGACTTCAAATTTGGTATGTAGGTTAATCATAGCAAATCCTAGTATATGGATGACAAACCATCCCTGAAAGGGGTGTGGACTGGACACATGATCCATTTACATTTTTGGGGCCTCAGTGATATCTCTGGAATGGCTGAAGCTAGAATCATCAAATATTGTACACAGGTAGGCTGTATCAAGTGTTAGCCTAAGGATGACAAACTACCCCTTAATTGGTGTGACCAGAATAAGGTAACCCATTTCTACTGCGTAATGCTATGCTAGTGCAGTATATGTTGTCATCGTCTGTCTGTCTGTCACAAGTTGGATTTCTACAAAGATGGCTAAATCTTGGATCACACAAATCAATGCCATATGATAGCCCAGAGCCGATGCCAAAAATTTCTGCGAAATTCCAATGGGGTTACTTCCAACGGGGGCCCCAAATAGAGGTGGGGTAGGTTCAAATTGGCATTTTTTGATCAATATCTCGCTACATCTCAGAAAAGGTGCAAGATAGGGACATAGTCACTATGGAAAGCTAATAGGAACTCTTATGTGCTCTATCGAATGGCGCTATTTTCAGTGACCTTGAGTAACCCCTAACTACCCTAAAGCTAAACCACCACATTTTCCAAATTTTGTATCCCTTTTCATATCTTTTAGTGGGCGATGATAAAGACTTCAAATTTGGTAGGCAGGTTGATAATAGCAAGTCTTACCCACGGATGGCAAGTCTTACCCACGGATGACAAATCATCCCTGATAGGGGCGTGGTCAGGGTCTTGTGACCCATTTTAAATATTTGAGCCTCCAATGATATCTTTGGAACGGTTAAAGCTGGAGTCGTCAAATTTTGTACACATGTAGACTAAGCATGACAGACCAACCCTATATGGTCAGGGTCATGTCTCAAATGTCCATCCATGAGTCCGTCTGTACGTCCGTCCGTCCACAAAATGATTCTTCAATTTCAATAAAATTTGGCACGTAGGTAGAGGTTGATGAGTGATGCACGATGGTATGCAGTATTACCCGATCCAAGGTCAAGGTAACGCGCTCTTCAGAATTGGAAATCCGGCCATTTTCGAAAGTTATCTCCTCCACCATTTACAATAGGAGCTGGAAACTGACCATGGATTTTTAAACTAAGGCACAATGATTAAATTTGATTGGGCCAGATTTTTTATATTTGGTCTAGTTTTTGTGTCACGTGACTTTGAACTTGGCAAAAACGTCAGTTGCAAAGAATCGACCGTCAGTCCCATACGGGGCTAATTTATTCAGTTTCGACACCCCCAATCATATCTCTGGAACAACTGAATGTTCTTGCAAAAACATAGCAAAATTCGTGTTAATGCTGCAAGATGATTTCCAGCAGCAAGCTGCACACAACCCATTGCCTATTGGCTGCTGACACGCATGAAAAACCAGCGGTCCATTTCTCGTGCATGGTTAATGTTGCATGGCAGCAGCAGCGGCATAGGGCAGTGACATGGGGAAACCTGGTGCAACGGGGCATTGAAACGTTTTGGGGTGCACATGATTGAGCAATACGTGCGGGGGGCATTGCGGCCTCTTATCCAATTTACTTTGACCACTTGTTTAATTTTGGGGTCGCAATCATATCTTAGAAATAGGTGAAGCTGGGTACTTAAAATTTCTTATGCCAATATTACCCCCAAATGGGGATGTGTTCAGGGTCATATGACGTATTTGGATTTTGGGAATTAACTAATAATGTCTCGGAAACACTGTAAGAGAGATGCATAGTTGGCTTAGTTGCAGTGGAAGACTAATAGGAAGTCATATGTGGCCTATCAAATTGCAGCAATGCCAATGATTTTGAATGACCTTGAAGGTCACTTTTGCAGTTTGAAACCTTTCTAACTCATATACCTTGGGAAATATAGCATATGTTGACTACATGCGTGTTAGAAAGCATTTGTGGCTTGTAATTTTAACTGTTTTATCGAAACTGAATGACTTGTCAAAGTCACGGGCAGTCATGTACACTATAACTGTGGTAATATCTTGGAAAATGGTGCAAGGTACAGTCATTGTTACTACAGACCACTAAAGCGAAGTGCTGTATGGCAATAGTGACAATTGTGATGAACTTGAGTGACCTTCACGGTCATTTATCTACTGCAAGCCTTTTCCAATGTGATTTGTTTGTATAGCTTTGCAGCAGTTGACAAGACTTCAGCTGACGTTGTGCATCACACGGCCCCTCTGCAATAGGTGATCTTCTGGTCATTCATGTTGTGCATGCATTGCAGATACTGATCATATCTAATACATATCCGATGCAAAAACCTAGGTCCCTTTTAGAGTATGTGCCATAAACGCAATCTTATTTCAGTAGTTTTTGGCATAGACAATCAACATATATTTCTTACTTATTTCCACTTTTTCTTTACACAACAAAATAAAGATAAATTGTGTTGAAAGCGCTGTTAAACTCCAATTTTTTTGATTATGTGTGATGTCAGTTTAGTAGTTTATCACTGTATTTGTCATTATCATTGTATTATTGTTGATGTCTGTTTTTATGTTTTGTACACGTTTGTAATTGACATACGTATGACAACAACTCTTACTTGACTTGACTTGATTTAACAACAAACCTTAATAAAGATATGAAGCTGAGTTAACTTCTGTGGCAAACAAAAGCAGACACTTACAGCATGCAGTGATCCATAATTGATGGCAATGAGTTTGAAACATTGTCCAAGGGCAGCCATGAAAAGTTCAGTCTCATTTAAATCTATGAAATCAGCGTAACCAAAACTGCTTAGTTTTGGAGTTGTTAGTTGCTCAACTTGCGGATATAATCTCAGGTTTGTCATGATTCGTACTGCACACTAACTATTTTATTGTGCAAGTGTGTTATCAATGTTAACGTGACTGTAGCATGTATACTTTTTTCTTGTATTTTATTACGGTATTGTTTTTGTTGTTCTGTATCCTAACAGAAACTGATGCATAACTGAAAAATTATTTGATGTAATTGCTTCCATAAAGTCGGTAGTATGGCAATATTCTGACCATCATTTGATCAGTGGCAGGATTTTTTTAAAAAGCTGTGGAACAATTTCCATGAAATTTAACAACAAACATCAATCAATTAGATTTTGGGGTAACCCAGGTCTTAAATTTTTTGTTGTACAACACATGTCCTGCTGTCCATCATGCTGTTATTCTATGAAATGGCTGAAACGTCAACACTCGAGCTGGATAGTAGCATATGGACCCAAGTTTTCTTACATCAAAGATCTTGGTGAAATTCTGAAAAAAATAGTACAAACAAAGACTGGTTTCAGTTTCTCTTTATTGTAAAAGCCGTTGCTTTAATACAGCAAATGTCTTAATTTTAGTGTGTTTGTTTATTGTTTTCTCCGACCATGTCTGTTAAATATTCTGCATGTAATTTTGGTAAAAGTCCATTCCGAATTTCCTGGCTGTTGACTATGTAGAACAATGCTATATTGTGAATGGCAGTAGTCACTTATGCTACGTACATTCTCGTAATTGAGTTATATGAGTTGTGAATGGATATGCAGCTGAGTATGTATATTTCACGAAAAAGGAAGGCCATGTTGATTTTCGTATATGATAATGGACTGTGTATGTTTGTTGTACCAGATCAGTGTATAGAGTGACCTAAGTGAATGATAACTTTTTGCATCAATGTATTTTGATGTTGTGAATTGTACATTTAGGAAAAATTGATGAATTGTGAATTGTGAATTTAGGAAAAAACACCCCTTTTGTTTTCTTTGCACAAAATTTTAGTATTGACGGCTGTAGGAATGTCTATTATAAGTACTTGAAAACAGTTTTATTTGTTTGTTATATGTTCTTTGCTATTAACGTAACTGTTACATCGGTAAACACATTGTTACAAATTACAGTAATGGAATTAAGCACTGAAGATTAGTATTTGATCAGGTCCTTGCTAGACAGTAAAGACGTGGAGCAAAGTGCTTGCTTAAAAGGTTTGTTGACATAATTTGGGGAGTGATGCAACAAAGAGTACAAAAAAGAAGATTCAAGGTGTTGCTGAGTTGCGAGGACTCGTAGTTGAAGAATGGAAGTGGCTAAACCAGTCTGCCATTGACTTTGCCATCAGACAATGTGGCGTTGATTAAGGCATGTATGAAAGCAAGAGGCAGACATTTTGAGCACAAACTGTAAATAACTGCCGGTTGCTCCACTGCATTGCTGAGTTAAATAATAAGCCCAAAGATGCATCACTGCTATTTGCACATCTGTGCGTATTTCTCATGCGATGATAAAAATTATATAATCTGTTCTCTGTTGTTGTGCTGACCTAAAGTGCACAATTTAGCAGTTGTCATTAAATTTCTTATGTGTATTAATGTGCAACCTTGATAAATTCATGTAAATTGGTGTAAGAGTTTAGGAGTGTTTGAGATACACTGCAAATCAAAGGGGTGTTTTTTCTGAACACAGTGTAGGCCTATACTGCATAATAATTACGTTTTTAGTACTATGATATTACTGTGTTCTGTTCACTGGTGAACAATGAAAATGCAAGTAATTGTCAATACTGTGTATGAATACAATGTGGGTATTCTTCTTATATGTGTGCGTGTGTTTATGTACATGTGCGGGTGCGTCTGTGTGTGTCCGTCCAATGATTATGGTGTTGTGTTATTATTTGGCTTCAGCCAGAAATTGGATTTACCTTACGGGGCGATTTGGTGGTGTTCACGCGTTTGGCTATAACTCCGCCGAAAGTGAACAGATTTGGATCTGGAGCACTTTGAGTACATTGTTGGGGATTGGCCCTGGTAGATTTTGTTCGCGATCCGCGTGGTAATGACAGTTTGAGAGGCAGGCGAAATTTAGCTTTTTTGTCTGTTAAAAACGCACGATGTAGCCTATTTACCGTCGGCCAAATTTAACGAAATTTGAACACAACAACGTCGATCGTCAAATTTCCAGTTCTTGCAACTTCAGGCCGCTATAACTCTGCAATGATTACAGATCGCCCCAAACTCACTACGAAAATAGCCCTCTACGGGATGTCAAAATCATTCCCCTGCGCTGTACGCTACGTACAAAAAAGTTACATACCCAAATATTTGGCAACGTTCGATATTGCGTAAACCAATACGCTGCTGTGCTGCCTGGAGACAGACATGGAAGATGGAAGAAAAACAGACTTGAGTTGGAAACACGGCACATAACGCTGACATCGCTCAGTTGCAGGCACGTGACACTTGGCATTGTCGAATGCAGGAAGTAAACAGCATGTGCACGGATAGTGTACCGCTTCAGGCTGAATACTGTATTGTGTTCATTCCACACAATAGAGCCATCTAGTTTGGTGTTATGATTGCTATGTGAATTCCATGTGGATGCAGGAGATGCTGTGAATGTGGCATGCAATTTCAGGATGTGTCTGTCATGCGTAATTGTATGTCTCTGTTGTATTACATTCTCATCATGTTTGATACGTCGTTCATGTAGGCCTGTGCGCCATAGTTATCACTTTTGTGTCTGCATTGTATTGGTACTTTATAATATATTTGTGCGTTTTGTTACAAAAAAATACTTTTTGTGTACCGCGACCGCATTACTCTCTGATCCCCGTAAAAGACGACATAGTCGCTGAAAACTGAGCCAAGAATTGGAGTAGAAAATAATAACATTTTCTTGCAGTTTACGCACATACAAAAATGGCCAGTCGTAAAAGAGAAAGATGTAAAATAGAGCCACGAATTTAAGTACCCTTTAAGCTGGAATTGGATGCTGAAAGCAAAATTATATTTAACACTAAAATATAGTGGCACTTTTTATAAAATATAGTGGCACCTTTTTCCGGATACGGTGTATATACAAGTCTTCGCTGCCGCTGACTGACCCGCGCGAAGCAGTGCCTCGCGCCCACCGTGCAGTACACAGTTATCGACGGTCAGTGTGGTAAACTGGTGACCGATGGCGGTCACAATTCTATTTCCACTCACTATGAAGATATGAAAGGCGATACAAAATGTCGAAAATGGGGTGACTTGGAGTAGTTAGAGTCATTCAAGGTCTGGAAATAGCACCATTCGATAGAGCACGTATGAGTTCCTATTAGCGTTCCATAGTAACTATATCCCTATCTTGCACCGTCTCTGAGATATAGCGAGATATTGGTCGAAAATTGCCGATTGTAACCTACTCCACCTCTATTTGGCGACCCCATTGGAGGTGACCCTGTCGGAATTTCGCCGAGATTTTTGGCACCAGTAAACTAGGGGAGATCCCTTGGCTATCGTACGGCGTTGTTTGCGTAATGTAGTGTTTATTTGTTCTGGTACAGTGACGGCTTATGATGGACGGACGGTCACAGGACAACAGCATATACCGCACTAGCATAGCGTCGCGCGGTAAAAACAAACTGTCTGTCTGCTTTTTGTTCCTTGTGCACGGCTACAGTTTTGAGTTGATTTGCACGAAATTTGGCGTGTGTAATTTTTATACTGTCCGGATGGTCATGGGGTTAGTGAGCGCCGCTTGTGCTCGCGGGCTTGCGCTCCGCGCGCCGTCTATACGCCGTAGCAAGTCAGTGGCGAACTCTGTCGGGAAATTCGGAACTAGCGGCCGGCAACCGTAACAGATAGAGCGCCGTTAGCGCGAGAATCGAGCGCCATAGGTGCGAGGAGTAACCGAACGCCGTTGGCGGGAGGGTGGACCGCTAGTGGAGTATATGGACAACAGAATACTATCGTATTCGACTGGTCTGATTTATCAAAACCTGCCGTAGGTTTGGTATTGAGCGTCACCCTATACGAAGAGCTGCGTTGACCAAATTCCGTGTGTATGTGTGTGTAACTACTCGATTCTCCCAAACCACTGAACCGATTTGCATAAAAATTATAGCAGCAAATAGAACGTCTTACGCTGATTGCTATAGGCTACTTAGTTTTGAAATATTTACCCCCACCATATTTAGATTCCAAAAAACATTTCGGGCTCCCGTAATGTTAAACGAATTGGAAATAGAGGACTCCATATCTCAGAAAGTAATTGAGTGAGAAAGCTGAAATTTGGTATGTGCATTGATGTGCATAGGAGCTTTAACAAAGATGAAAATGTTCTCCTCATTCACCAGAAAACCGGCCTACAGGCTTGATTTCCTTCATGCCTAATTTCTAGCATTTGCTAGAGAGGGTTCGATTAGGCGAGAAAGGCAGGTTTTGGTGTGCTCCATTCAAAGCAGATGCCATTTTGTTACCTTTTTGGAAGATCGATTAGTATAATGTGACGCTCTTCTCAGATGTACCGTAACACATAGAGAAACCCATTAAACACTGAAAATGTGTGATAAATAAATTACTTCTATAGAAAAATTCATGTCAGATACGACACAACGCCTATGTACGAACCACAATTGAAGACCTTAGTGGAAGAACGACCTAACTCGAGTTAGGTCGTTCTTGCCTG
>Ga0209780_1003655_pt1 | contig 11570 bp, 8 predicted proteins | sample WorMetexBAHAMAS2_FD_187384 | JGI IMG/M metagenome (GOLD analysis project Ga0209780, IMG submission 187384) | Marine gutless worms symbiont microbial communities from Max Planck institute for Marine Microbiology, Germany - Inanidrilus exumae... | ecosystem: Host-associated > Annelida > Digestive...
CTCACGGCCAATATATATATCTATGTACACTGTAAAAGCGGTAATATCTTGGAAATGATGCAAGATAGAGAAGTTGTAGCTACAGACCACTAATAGGAATTGTCATATGGCTTATCGAATAGTGCTGCTGCTTTTGATGACCTTGAGTGATCTGCAAGGTCATTCACCTGTTGCCAGCCTTTTCAAATGCAGTTTTCATTATTTCTGCATCAGTTAACAACATATCAACTGAGTTAGGTTGTTGCGTGGTTCCTCTGCAGTAATTAAGTTCTTGTTAGTTGTCACTAACACATGATATGATGTTGCATTGATGTTTGATTTCATCTTTCAACAAGTTTATGTGCCATTATATAAAACATTGACTGAAGTAGAATGTTACTGAAATTGTTGTGCTGCTAGTGGCTTGTTGCTTTGACTTTGTCTCATCACACATTGTCTTGTCAATGAATTGTTAGAAATAATTAAAAAAATTATCACAAAATTACTGTTTTCAACAGCATTAACAGCAATTTAGCATTCAAGAAATGTAAATGAGCCAAAGAAACAACATCATTTTGTCTGAAAAAAACACATACTCGTCATGAGACAGTGTGAAACAAAAGTCATTTATCTGTTGCGAACAGATCACGTATAAGTGGCTTTGATCAAGTACTGCACAGTTGGATGAAAAAATGCTCTTCTAATGTTTTGCAATTGGTGACATCACGTTGAAGATCACTAAAATTTATTTGAAATGGAGTTATGCATACTTAGGCCATCACTTCATGTAGCGAACTGTTGTAACCATGATTCTGTCTTGCATTGTTTAATAAATATTACCACTTTTTGGGGTTCTTGTTTTGGAATAACTGCAGAAAATAAGACAAACTGAATGCAGCTTTAGGGTGGTGTGTGTGCACGTGCCACTGTGAGTAATCAGGCAAATTATAATGACTCAAATAAGTGGGTACTCTTTTTTTTTGTTATTTACATGTCAGTGTTGGTTACAATGATGCTACGCAGTGTATAAGTCATGTGACATTGTTAGTGCCAGTGTATTGGCTGTATGCTGGTTTGAGCAGCAGCCAGGCATTGCATTGCCTACGTCACTGGCGACTACTCAGGTAGCTGGTGTAAGTTATCCTACATCACGAGATGCATCAGCAGTCCAGCAGCCGCAGCCAGCACTGCAGCAGTCGGCGCCAGCACTGAAACAACAACGAGTGTTCACAGGCACAGTCACCAAGCTGCATGATAATTTTGGATTTGTCGACGAGGATGTGTTCTTTCAGACGAGGTGATATTAGTTTTCTCTGACTCATTGTCATTTGCAGAATGTAACGTCGCTGTTGTTGCTGTTAAAAACAGCAGCAACAACAACTTTGCTAGGCTGCAATCACCGTTGGACGAGACTACATACATGCCGACAGAAATCGAAGTATTGGATGCTGTATTTGACCGCGTGTACCTTTAGGCCTGCTGTACTCAACCCCCTCCGCCAAGCATTGTCGCTGTTTAGACTGCACTTCATATATATCATACGTGGCCGTGGGAAGCGTGGGAAGACCGTACTTCTTGATAATAACTGCAGCCAAGGTTAAATGACGTCAGTTGACTGGGGCGGTGCTGGAGAAGCACGCATTTGAATGCGGTTGACGGTGTTCAGACATGATCGGCCGCAGTTGGCGACGTTCCAATGCGTTTGAATGCATGCAAATGCGGGACGGTCTGAAAAATTAGCATTGCTAGACCTATGATGTTTGAACGTCGTCGATGGCGTAAGCGCATCATACGAAGTGCGTAAGCCTATGCTGTCGACAGTGTGCGTACGCCGTCGACGATGTTCAAACACCTAGCAATGCTAGATTTTTTAGGTTGTTCCCCATAAAGCAGTTGAATGTGTCAGTGAGAATATTCTTTTAGCTTCACACAGCGACGTCGCCGACTCATTTACACAGCCTGCACTCGATGCAATAGCTAACCCCCTTCATCCCCAAGTTCTTTCTCGTAGGGTTAATGCCCGGAACTGGGTTATTATTCCAAGTTTCCAAGATCCCTACTATAGTGGGGGTTGGGGTACTGGCGACCAAAAAAAATTACTTCTAGGGATTGTGCCGCAGCCAACAGAAACTGTACCCCTACTATAGAAGGGGTTGGTAATGAAGGGGTTACGTAACAATACAACCCTTACACGTTGTCGTGCAGACTGCGCGCCACTGAATGGTGCCGCTGCGCCACCCACATACTATGCCCGCTATAGGCCTACAGTTTGGTCGACGTATGCCTAGACGCAAACACGCACATATGACACAGGTGGTCTGTGACTGCTCAGAAGTATAATGGATTGCCAGCTACAGTCTTATCAGCAGTATTACGACCAACATCCTTTGTTGGGAGGCCGAAACATCGCGATGGGGATGTGCAAGGATGTTTGCATAACATCGCAATGCTGATGTAGATGCCGATTATCGCCCAACACTAGTTAAACCATTGCTTGAGATAAACTGATCTTTGTAATGGTGGCTGTTCACTATCTCATATTTCTATAATTTGAATTTTTAATGGCCGTTTGCGTTTAGAGAGCTACTATGTGTCATCTTGCCAAATTTTGTGGCAGTTGGTGGAACCGTTGCTGAAATGTGGCAATTTATTTATTTTTAGGCTGCATCACAGCATTGGCTAGCAATAGCGCCCTATCACTACACATGAAGTAGCGTTGTCAGTCTGTGTGTGTCTGTTGGTTACGTTGCGAGCGCTGCAGAAATGGCTGCAGCCCCGACGAAGAAATTGATAGATAGATAAATAGATAGATTATGTGAAGAAAAAAGTCCACATGGAACGTGTTGTGTCATGCGTACATAGATCAATAATGACTGAATCAGTTCAAACCAAATTTTGCGCATTTACTCCCTCGGTCCCTGGGCTGTCATAGTGATATATTTGAAATATAATTCAAATGTGTTTATATTTTAAATGGGTTGGGATGTAGCATTTGACCTCTCCCATTACTTTAGCATTGGCTTCTAACAATGTATTGTAATGTTGTGCAGTGACTAGAGAGACTTTGGAAGACACAGCCTGCTTTGTACTGTCCACAGTTAGACACAAGTTGAGAATAGGAGATGGTACTGAGGTAGTGTCATGTCTGTGTGCAGCTGTGTGAAGGGATCAATGCCTAAAGTTGGTGACAAGGTTATGGTGGAAGCGTCCTATAATGCCAACATGCCTTTCAAGTGGAACGCCGTTTGTGTTCAGTTGCTGACTGGTCGACAGGTGAGTGTTATAGTCACTGAATTACTTGCTGCAAATAGTCATTCCATCCATTCACACGTTATTGATCACACAAGCACATTCACACTCATCTCAGTCAATCAGTCACAAAACGTTTAAAGTGGTCTAAGAGGCACAGCCACTGCAAAGGACGAGTGATCGATTAACCAACACCATTGTCAACAGATACTGTCTGCATAGGATTGTTGAAATTTATAAAAAAATTAAAGTCACCAAAAAGTGAATCACCTGAAATGATGTTATTAGGCAGTCTGTTTTAGAGATGAGGAGCAGCAACAGCAAAGAGTCAACTGCCAAGAGTTAGCAGTTTAACTGTTGGTACCTTAGGATGGTTGGAGATGGCAGATGGGAGCATTTGTCAGGCAGATCGTCAACAGAGACCAAGATAGCATGGTCAAGACTTTGTACATCAGAACAGCAAGTTTGTACTGTATTGCTTGCAGGACCCATAACCACTGGAAACTAATGAATGCATCAGTTACCTTGTTGCATACTATCAGATGGTGGATCAGTCTAGCAAACGCATTCAAGATTGACTGAAGTTGGCACATCATGTAAGTCAGGCCAACCAACACGCCATTCCTGTAATCCATTTGGGAATGTACCAGTGTGGCCACCAACATCTGAGGAGTGGCCAACAGTACAGAGTGGTGGATTTTACGCAGTTGGCATAGCGAGGCAAAGCATCGTGACACCATGCGTTGTCTATGCATCCGCTTTGGCCAATCACAGTCAATGTGCATGCTCAGGTCACGGACCTGAGTATGGAGCAACTGTCAATCATCAGTGACAATGTCAGTAGCTGATGCTGACACACATCACAGGACGTCTGTATTCTGCTGAAGCATGGCTGTTGTATCTCACCCAGGATGTAGCTGCTTCAGCGCACTGATGCAGTCAAATTGTGCTTGGTAAAAGTGACGTCATATTTATTATTTATATCAGTGACAAATATTTCTGAGTGGTTTTATAATTATTAGTAAGGATAACCACTTTTGAGCAGCAAAGTCATCTGCTATTGTATCCGCATCCAGTGTCCACCAAATGTTTGCTACAAATTACTTTCAACATGAATGTTTGCAGAACAGCTCTGGCCTGCATGTTCATGTGCAAAGTGCAAAATTTGCTATTCGTTCTTGCAAAAATTCGAGCTGATGAGAACTAATTCGTTTTAGAGAAATGTTTCGACTACTGTTACTCCAGTGTCTATTCTTTGTACTAAGGTGGACACTGCCACTGGTACTACAGCCATATGCAATATATTATGTATGGCTCAACCACTAAAAGGCTCTTTCTAACAGTGTGGGTTATGGCAATAATGCAATGGATGCTATTTTTGCAAGTATTTAGGATTCTGTGCCTAGCTATTATTGAACAGTCCGGTATTGGGGTATATTGGGATGCAGACTGTTTTGGTAATAGGTATTTTATTTCCAGGGCAGGGGACAGAAGACATTTCTCCCTCCACTTATGAACTTATTTTGTCATACGCTTTTCAAAGAAGTACAGTTTAAATTGTAGTAATTATTTTGATTTGAATGAGCTGCTTTTACCGGCGCGATGCTATGCTGTCATCGTGTGTCCTGTCTGTCTGTCCTTCTGTCCATCACACGCCAATATTGTACCAAAACGGCTAAACATAGGATGACGGTAACAATCCCATACGATAGCCCTGGACACTAGTTTTCTTGTGAAAAAGATCTCCGCGAAATTCCAATGGGTCACCCCAAACGATTGTGCCAGATAGAGGTGGGGTAGGTTACAATCGTCAATTTTCAACCAATATCTTGCTATATCTCAGAAACGGTGCAAGATAGCAACTTAGTTATTGTGGATCGCTAATAGGAACATGTAAGTGCTCGAATGGTGCTATTTCCACTTACCTTGAGTGACCCTAACTATCCCTAACCACCCCATTTTTGACATTTTGTATTGCCTTTTATATCTTAGTAGTGAGTGGATAGAGATTTCAAATTTGGTAGGAGGTTGATGGTAGAAAGTGCTGGCCCATGGATGGCAAACCATTGCTAAAATGGGCATGTGCCTCTGACTCGAGCATGCTTGAATTTGTGCGCTATACAAATTTTGTAATAATAATAATAATAATAATGGCTAGGTGAAGTGAACAATTTAGATTTTGGTGAGCACCGACCATATCTTTGGAACAGCTGATCGTTTCGGGTGCTGTTAATTTAGGTGGATGGTCACCAGTTAATCAAATTGATCGTCGACATCTGTGTACAACACGGTGGGCGTGAAGCATTGTGTCACGTGGGTCTGTCAGTGGCATCAGAGACTTGTTAAGTTTTTATGTTATTAGTCAGTTGCAATTAAATTTTGAGCTATCTCGTCATATTTTATTTTTTTAGGTCGACTCCTCCAAGTCGACCTAATAAAGTGGGTCTCAAATGTCCGTCCATACGTCCGTCTGTCCGCCCGTCCACAAAAAGTGTCTTCAATTTCAATGAAATTTGGTATGTAGGTACAGGTCGACGATTGATGCATGATGGTATGCAGTATGACCCGATCAAAGGTCAAGGTCACGAGCCCCTGAAAGTCGGAAATTCGGCCATTTTCGATGGCTATCTCCTCCCCCATTTATAATGGGGGCTGGCAATTGACCACGGATTCTTAAATTACAGGACAATACCTAAAGCTTATCAGGGCCGGATTTTTTATTTTTGTTTTAGTTTTTGTGTCACGTGACTTTCAGGTTGGCAGTAAGTAGGAGTCTACCGTCAGTCCCGTATGGGGCTTATTTATTAATAGTGTTTTTGGTTTACACAATATCCTGTTTGTTATGTAGTACCTTTTGGTATGATTGGTTGCGTGACACAGTGGTTAGAACGTTGGTCTTTGACTGGCGAACTTTCTCGTTCCACGCTCGACCTGCAGCTGACGGGTGGCCACTTATGTGGGTAAGCCGTCCGCTATAGGTCAGCCAACTAGGCCAACTCAGCTATTCTTCAGAGGTCGATAAATTGAGTAAGATATATCAGATGTGTGCCGCCTCATTCGGGTGGTGCCATCTGGTGAATGCTTACAAAGTAAAGTCAGTATGGTCGTGTGGGTGGCAGGTAAAAACTGTGATCCCGTTAACATGTGCCATTCTGTAGCGCTTCGTGACTGTATAGGCCGCAAGAACGCGCTATATAAGTATATACTTTACTTTTACTTTACTTTACTTTTAGTACTCATATATGCACCTCTGTCACTAAGTACATGTACAAGTACATGATGTCGGTTCAAGTAATTTTTTCCATTTGGAGCTTTCTCGACCCAATTTCAAATTACACTCTGCTGTTTCGTTATTTTTACCTACCACTCTAGTTGTGCAGTAGGGTGTTTGGACAATAGCTTTAGTGCAAAATGACCTTTGACCTAGATATTTGGCATATTGGTTCACTTGACCATATCTAGGTCACAGAATGAAAAATTTCAGTCTTTGGTGCATAATGAGGTGAGACAAGCCAACTATCGCTAAAAAGTAGACGTGTGACAGCCACTAGTTTGTGTTTATTGAGTTATTTCTGCTATAAGTGGTTGGTGGCTGCGTGCAATCTTCAATTGAAAAATAATTTGGACCAAAGAGCATGGAAATCTGCTGATACTGGCACCGGCTGTTAAGCAGTGTATGGTGATGGTCAGAAGGAAGCTGTTGTCACTTGCTGATAAGATGCTGTGCTGTCAAAACAAGTGAGGTGAAGGCGTCTATATATGTTGAGAGGGAGCATTAGTAAGGCCTGTAGCATGGCAAATGCGTCTTAATACTGAATAGTGCAGATTGAAATTCAAAAAAAAATGAAAACTTGCATTTTGCATAACGTCCATAGTTGTCAGTATTGTAACTGCACTCATTCATAATAGTATATTATGCACTGTGCAGTGTGGCCTATTGCTGATATATTCGTTGTATCATGGCTACAGCACTGAGTATATTATATTGTGTCAGGCACATGGAAATACTGGAATGTTGCAGTCATCTTCCATGGCATTTCAGAGTGCTCCAAGTGTTATACAACCGAGTAATGCAGTGCCTCGGTTTCCTGCTGTAGTCGATCCATTGACTCAAGCTGCTGTGGCTCAGGTTGGTGCAGTCTACCAGGCAGCTGCTGCAGCTGCATACAAAGCTGTTGCCGCATCAGGCCTCATGCCAAACTTGCCTCATAATGTACCATCACTTACTGCACAGGCCAGCCATCCACAACCAGGTTTGTACACTGCCGTTGTTCTCAGGCCTGGGCGCGGTCCTGATTTTCCTGATTTTTTTATAATTTGTCATGAAATGTCCTGAATTTCACTAAGTGTCCTGAAGTTTTAATAAATTGTTTTTAAATTAATGCTGCTTGAAATCCTTTTTCCACTAGCAGCTCATGGAAACGTTTTTAGGATTGCAATCAAAAGTTGAGCACATGCATTGAACTGTGCTGCAGTCGTAGATGCAGTACCTCCTTGTGGTATATGTTGATTCCGTTTTCCTGGGCCATGCTGAGACCTCACATATTGAATAAGAAATACTGTAGTACATAGAGAGAAATAATGTTAAACTTGAACACCTTCTGCAATGTTCAGTGGATGGTCCAGCTGTGAATAATGCATTTCTGTTCAAACTAAATGCTCGCCTCGAGTCTCAGAAGGTACCACCATTAGTTGACCTGGGCACATGTAGCCTACATCCTGTTCACGCAGCCTTTAGAAAAGCAGTTGAGGCTTTACCGTTTGATGTCGAGCAGTTTGCGACAGACATCTACCACTGGTTTAAGTTGTCATCAGCATGCAGAGAAGACTACGAGTTGGCGCAGAAAGAACTTCAAGATTTGGAGCAGCGTGTCAGTGAATTTTTTCTGAAATTCATCAGCAGTCGCTGGCTATATCTTGAATCCGTGTGCAGGCGAATAATAGACCAGTTTGCTGCTCTACGGACGTATTTTTTGATGAACTTACGACGTATGGGAATGAAGTCAACGAAGTCATGCTCACATGTCTCAGAATGTTCCTCAAAGCAGACGTCGTCGGAGAGAGAGGGAGCAGAGCTCTATGACATTGCTTGTGACAAAGGAGACAACTGGTTACAAAACAGAGACATGGAGATCAGAAGTGGGACAAAGTGCGCTTTGGCTGTCCTGCCAGATGACAAAAAGAAAACTGTGCGCCTGGATATGAGAAAGTCATTGAAAGTGATGGGCAAATACCTGAAGGACCATCTACCACTTAGAAATGCTATTTTGCATGATTTGCAGTGCTTGCATCCATTGGCAAGGAAAGCAGATGCAGAGAATTAATTTCTGAGGCTTCCAGGAAATTGACCGAGGCATTGCCTACAATCTGTAAAGGTTGCACAAGTTATGATAACTGCTGGGAATGATAGTTGAATGCAGCAGCTAAACAACTTGTGAACATAAAACAGCAGAAGGAGAAAATTCAGGAACAGCTATGCAAAGAAGACATCACATAATCGCACGGTAGTGCGAGAGTGTTGTAAGGACGACGATCAAAGTCAATGGGAAAGGCCAAAATATGACCCCCCGCCACCCCTAAACCCCTTAACCGATCGTCACCAAAATTTACCTACTTGATTACGTCGTGGATATCTACCATCCTGCAAAATTTCATCCAGATCGGATGAGAGGTTTCGTTTATGCGCATGCGTGATTTCGCACATCAAATTGTTTACTCGGCTATTTGTTCATTTTTATGGTTCTTCAAATCGTCTACAGCCAAGACACCCGCACGGATTTTGACGCAAAATACGTCAAATGACGCGGTTCCGCACAAGGACGTGCCTTTTGGGGGTCGCAAAACCAAAAGTTAAGCTTTACACCCCTTTTTGCCCCAAAAACCGCCATTTTGGGGCCCTTTTTTCCACGAGACTTAGAAATATTCGCTCGAAAACGCCTTTAACATTGGACATGTACTAAGTAAACGACCCTTAATCGTCATCGTAGCTCCATAAAAGCTGTATAGTGAATAGGCATATCGGGGTCGGAGATTCCAAAAATGTAATTGTTTTCGACCCCCTACTTACAGGTCACGTGATTTGGCACATATGCAGACATCGCGTTAGCATTTAACACAGGGCCGTACAATATTCTGGCAGATAACTCAATTTATTTTGATCATAGAGCCGTGGGGGTTGCATAGTGAATAGACAAATCGGGGTCAGGGATTTCAAATATTTGGGAAAAATTTGCCCCCCACGCACAGGTCACGTGATACGGCGCATGCGCAGTGGCTCCAAAGGCATTGTTAACGGTGGCCTATGGCGGACATCATAACTCATAAGTCAAGAACGGATAGGCGTAGGATCTTCAAACTTGGTGGAGGGGTTGCTCACGTGACCTGCCATGTTTGACCACTGTCCAAGGTTAAAAGGTCAAGGTCACAAGGTCACGTAACGTATCCGCACTAACAACGCTGTAACTCGGCGATGGATAGTCGAATCAACTTCAAACTTGATGGAAATGATCAACGTGGGTGGCTCATCACGGGGCACGCTTTCTAGGTCAGTAGGCCAAATAAACCGGAAGTAGAAATATGGCGGACGTTTTGCTTTTCCGATGAAAAAATCAACTGAAAACGTCCTCAAATCGCAAGCGGAAATATGGCCGTTTCGCGCATGTGCAATAAAGAATACGCAATAAAATGCTTATTTATGGCGGAATCGTTAAAATTCCCACGTCTTATAGGAAATTGGGGTCGAGGAACACGATGGTGACGTCAGATTTTAGACCGGAAGTGGAAATATGGCCGTTTCGCGCATGTGCTGTAAAAATACGCTATAAAACGCTTATTTATGGCGGAATTGCCAAAATTCCCGTGTCTTATAGAAAATCGGGGTCGAGTAACACGATGGTGACGTCAGATTTTTTAAACCGATAGTGGAAACATGGCCATTTTGCGCATGCACAGTAAATAATATTCTATAAGATGCTTATTTATGGCAGAATCGCCGAAATTCCCGCGTCTTATAGGAAATCCGGATCGAGGAACACGATGGTCGTCGTCATTTTTTAGACCGGAAGTGGAAATATGGCTGTTTTGCGCATGCGCAGTAAAAAATACGCAATATAACCATTGTTATAGGAACAGTTTGGTCGTTGTGCAGTTGCTGTGAGGCAGATATCACATTCCACAGTATGTGTTTCTAGTTTGATGAAAAATCAACTGAAAGCGTCCTCAAATCGCCCAAATTTCGCCATTTACAAGGAAATTTGGGTCAAGAATTTTTTACTGGAACCGCCTAATTAGACGCTTATGCGCATGCGCCATGAAAACGTAGCTAGAAGTCGTCACAAATGCTGCTAAATCTCCAAAATGTCGATCACTTCATGCGAAATTCCGGACATTGTTGACAATCATTGTTGTAGATTTTGGTACATATTTACAGCTGTTGTAATTTTATGCATGCGCAGACACCGCATGCCCTTTAGATTATCAAAATTAGATTGCTAAATTAATAAAACAGCAAATATTAATGTAAAAAACTTAACAGTTTAAAACGGCTTGTAAGGATGACATTGGCTATGTCGCACAACTAAAACAGTGAAAATCAAAAAGGTGATATTACTTGTCAGCACATTGACTCTATGGCTGTGTGCTGATAAGTAATATCACCTTTTTTTTTTTGCTGTTTTAGTTGTGCGACATAGCCACTGTCGTCCTTACAAGCCATTTTAAACTGTTAAGTTTTTTACATTAATAACAAAGAACGGTGAAGTAAGTGACATGTCAACGCCAGCAGCAAAGAGAAGAAAGCTGCACTGATTTATCATTGTTGTGGGTACACGGGCTTAACGTAGCCTCAGCGAGTGGCGCCACTGCCCATGTGACCTGTTCACACTGTACGTCTCACAGCTGCAAGTATGATGTGAGTGCATAAATATTTTGTACTCTCGTGGTTTACTGTGTCGCAGATAATGAATGTATTATGGAAATCTACCTTATTGACAGACTTGTTTACTGTTATAAGGCTACTAGACCATTATGCTACTTTATATGCGTAATCTGCGTTGGGGTGTGTTGGTAATACGTGTCCTGAAAATGTCCTGATTTTTGTAAATTTTCTTTTCCTGGAAAAAATTTTTATTGTGCCCAGGCCTGTGTTCTGTACATTGCCAGGTAAAAGTAAAGTTCAGTTTAACACACATTCAGGGAATATGAATGTATTTTTTCTGATATTTCCTGTTTTCATTATGACATGTTGATTTTTAACATGTAACATGTGGCTAAACACCTGTTTTTTTGCCAGGTCAATACAAATTCAGGTTATCACATTCCAACCGTTCCCACAGGTCTTCACC
>Ga0209780_1003656_pt1 | contig 11570 bp, 12 predicted proteins | sample WorMetexBAHAMAS2_FD_187384 | JGI IMG/M metagenome (GOLD analysis project Ga0209780, IMG submission 187384) | Marine gutless worms symbiont microbial communities from Max Planck institute for Marine Microbiology, Germany - Inanidrilus exumae... | ecosystem: Host-associated > Annelida > Digestive...
GTTATACAATTGGAGTAGCAACGGGTGGCACTGAGTTTGAGACGCTGGAACAATTGGGGTGGGCGCAACAAATTTATTCCTCTTTTAAAATAAATCCATTATTGCTGCAATTTGGGGATGTTAGAAAGAAAAAAATAATCACCCCCAATGAATTTGTCAGCCATGCAATTGAACACATTGCTTGGCGGCTTGGTGTAGAAATTGATCTCAATTGGCATAATAATGATTGGTTGACATTGGGGGAAATCCTTGGTAGAAAAATCAGGGCATTTCAAATTCAAGAAAAATCCGGTATCGCCTTGGGCATGATTGACGATGGTAGCGCGGAAATATCCATTGAAATTAGCGATACGCCAGCGTTACGCTTAGATACCATAGCGAATCTTGACTTAGACTGGTTTTTATCATTGCGTTGTGAGCAAGTACCTTCTGGAAAGCCCTTGCTTGAACTAGCGCAAGGTTTAGCACAAGGACTTGGGGCGCAAATTTCCATTAAGGTTTGCAGTGTAGAAGATCCACATCATACTTGGGAAGGCATTTTTAGGTCAATTGGTATATCGCTTAATAAAATTTTTACGCCTAAACATCCAGCGGCGTTGCCTTATAATGATATTATTGAAGAAAATGTTTCTCAAGGTGAAATCAGCGTTTTGGCAAAATCTTTACATTATAGTAAAGTGTTTCGGGGGACGGCTGAAAGTCATGTTGTCGTTTCAGTCGATTTTTCCAAGCAACGCCCAAATAATTTTGTCTTTAATGTGGCACCAAGTATTGATGTCAGTGAACTCCACCGCTTGCTAGAAATGCTTGCCCAAGAGGCTGGGTTTACTATGCAAGTTGAGTTTAATGCCACCGTGCTGAGTTCTAGTCATGTGGTGTTAGAAGATACTGCCTTAGTTTTAGGAAGAGCCTTACTGGAAATTCTGACTTTGCGGATGCTAGAATGGGGCGTAAACGGTGCTGGCAGTAGTATCAGTACGGTGCAAGATATTGAAGCGCAGCCTATTCGCGTGGGCATCAGCGTTGAGGGGCGGAAATTTTGGAAATTTGTGCCTTTTAAGCTATCCTTAGACAAAGTTCGGCAAGATTTTATTATTGGACATAATATTTATGATCACCTACGTTCTGAAGACTTAGATGATTTTTTGGATGGACTGTCAGGCGGTTTAGCTTGCAGTATCATTATCCATATAGAGGAACTTATTGAGCCTAATGAAGGCTGGCAGTTGTTATTCAGAAATTTAGGGAAAGCGCTTAAGGAAGTTTTTGCGTTAAATCCCTACCGAAAAGGGGTGCCGCCGGGTGTTAAGGCAACTTTATCTTAAATCGAAAGGGCAACCACAAGGGATTGCCCCTACATTGGTATATGCTCCTTTATACTAACATAGGAATGTTTATGCAAATTAACTTCTATGAATTAGAAAAACTCTCACAATCCGAAATCGCCAAACTTTTTAAACGCTCCGAGTTGGATATTGCGGAGCTTCAAAAGCTTGTTCAACCCATCATTCAAGATGTGCGTGATCGAGGGGACTTGGCTTTAATTGAATACAACGAAAAATTCGATAAAGCCAAAATGACGGTTGAACAATTAAAAGTCACTGAGGCGGAATTTGAACAAGCTCGGAATAATCTTGAGACTGAAGTGAAAAAGGTTGTTGAAACTTCGGCGGCAAACATCAAGAAATTCCACCAAGCACAGATGCCCGAAGAAATGTGGTTTACGCAGATTGATGACGGCATCATGGCAGGCGAAAAGATTACGCCGATTGCATCGGTTGGCATTTATGTCCCGCGTGGTAAAGGCTCATTTCCTTCGGTTATGTTAATGTTGTGCATACCAGCGGTGATTGCCAAGGTGCCAAAAGTGATCGTGTGTACGCCCCCCACTGCGGATGGCGGGGTTGATGATGCTTCGCTATTTACGGCTGAAATTTGTGGTGTTAAAGAAGTGTATAAAGTAGGCGGCGCACAGGCTATCGCGGCAATGGCTTATGGTACCGACAATATCCCCAAAGTTCATAAAGCACTTGGTCCCGGCAGTAGCTATGTCTCAGCAGCAAAACGTTTATTATATGGTGCTATTGATGTTGGCACCCCAGCGGGACCCAGTGAATCTATCATTTTATGTGATGAAACGGTTGATCCTAAATTAGCCGCCCTAGATTTGCTGATTGAGGCGGAACATGGCCCGGATTCTGCGGCATTACTGGTTACGCATTCTAGGGAGCTTGCTAACCAAGTCAAAGAACGCCTACCAGATTTAATCAATGATTTGCCTGAAAAGCGAAAAGAATTTTGTCAAACGGTGATGTCCAACTATGGGGGGATCGTACTCACGCCAAATTTGGAAGCGTCCATTCAGTTTGTGAATGATTTTGCGCCTGAACACCTTGAAGTTTTGGTGAAAGAGCCGATGGCGGCATTGAATAAAATTGTCAATGCAGGGGAAATTTTGTTAGGACCATACACCCCTATTACAATTGGGAACTTTTCATTAGGCGTTAACGCCATCTTGCCAACTGGCGGCTTTGCTAAAACATTTTCTTGTGTCACTGTATATGATTTCCTAAAACGTTCTTCTATTGGTTATGTCACTCAAGAAGGTTATAACAAAATCAAAGACACGGCTAGGCAGTTTGCTGAGTATGAAGGTTTTCCCTCTCATGCAAATGCGATTAGCAAGAGGAATAGCGTAGTCTAGTTCGTAGTAGTCGCTTGGTAGGCGATAAATCGCCTACTACGAACGTTTAATTTAATAACAAACGTACAAACATGGAAAATTCCCAAACAGAATTAAATAATCGCAAACAAATTGCCATTTGGCTTTTCATTTGCTGCATCGCCATATTTGCTATGGTCATACTCGGCGGCGTTACGCGGCTGACGGGTTCAGGATTATCTATGGTAGAATGGGCGCCCCTGATGGGAATTTTGCCCCCCTTAAACCATGCCGACTGGGAAGCCGTATTTCAACAATATCAACAATATCCCGAATACAAATTAAAAAATTTCCAAATGACGCTGGGAGAATTTAAAACGATATTCTGGTTTGAATATGCACACCGCCTACTTGGGCGTGCTATTGGCTTGATTTTCCTCATTCCCATGATTTATTTCATCGTAAAAGCTAAAGTTGATAAGCCTTTGATTCCAAAATTGATTATCATGTTTATTTTGGGAGGACTGCAAGGAGTGTTAGGGTGGTATATGGTCAAAAGCGGCTTAGTTGATAATCCTCATGTGAGCCAATACCGACTCACCGCTCACCTTGGTTTTGCTATTATTATTTATGCCTATCTCTTTTGGGTGGCACTAGATTTGTTGTTTCCAAGAACAAAATCGGCAGTAAGCAGTAATATTTTGCCTCTCAGACGTTTCTCACTAATGGTGACCACTTTAGTATTTATTACCGTGCTATCTGGCGGCTTTGTAGCAGGGCTTAAAGCGGGCTTAGCCTATAATACATTTCCCCTCATGGCAGGGCATTGGATACCTGAAGGTTTGTGGACTTTGGAACCTTTATGGCGGAATTTTTTTGAAAATATCACGACAGTTCAATTTGATCATCGCCTACTCGCCACCCTCCTCTTTTTTCTGATCCCAACACTGTGGCTAATGGGGAGGCGAGCGAATTTGCCAAATCGAACCCGCTGGGGGCTTTTGATGCTTGTGATTATTTTAGGCATACAAATAACGCTTGGCATTTCGACACTGTTATTGTATGTTCCTGTCTCTCTGGCAGCGGCTCACCAAGCGGGCGCACTGGCATTGTTTACAGCCGCATTATTTGTTAGTCATGAGTTAAAACAGATTTGAAATGTCCAAAGCTAAAGCTTTGGACTCCAAGCGCCAGCAGAATATCAAGTCAAAAAAAACTTGAACATCGAGTATAATGATGAGAAAAATCATGGTATTCCTCATTTCTCTATCTGGAACTACGCCTTGTAAAAGGACAAAGTAGCTTTTTATGAAAAAGCAAAAAGCTGATTCCTTGCACTCCAAATGTTGGAGTGCAAGGTTAACTTGCACAATTTAATCAATATGGAGCCTTTAATGCAACAATTCATTTTAAATATTGACGATCAACAGCTAGAGACTACACTCAATGAAATTGCACAAAAAGAAGGCAAAAACATTACTGATGTAATTATAAATATTCTTCAATATTTCATCAAGCAGCGAAAATCATCACTTCCCGTGAAATCACAAATAGATGGGAAATTGAGAACTAAACTTGATGCCATCCTCGCCTGTGGGAATGAAACCGAGTACGTGCGTCACAATCCAATTTTGAGAGAGAAAGTTGAAAGAGGAATCGAAAATTATAGGCAAGGCAACTGGTTTGTGCCTACGCAGGAGCAACTTGATTTAGATGGGTAGGCATCAAACATTATGCGAACTATAGCGTTTGAAAAAGACTCCTGGCAAAAATATGAAGATCCCGCTCAAGGCAAAGGTCAGCCAGAAGCATTAAAGCATGAATATTCAGGCTACTATTCTCGTCATCCGTCTAAAAAAGACCGGTTGATTTATCGCTTTGATGACGAGTGCATTTATATTGTCTCGATTGGTGGGCACTATGATGATCATTAGACCCGATTATCTTTCGTCCCCACGCTCTGCTGCGTGGGAATTGCCTGCCCGGACGCTATAGGAAATTAGCGCAACTCAATAGCAACCCGAAAGCCAAGCGCATAGTTCTCATCATCCAACGCCCCACTATCACGAACGGCAGCGCGGCAATCCTCAGGTAGATCAACCCACGAACCGCCACGAAACACCTTATCGCTTTCTCCCTCATTTTTCCACAGGCGACCATCAGAAGGAGCATCCTTATAATTATCATGCCAAGGATCAGCAACCCATTCCCCCACGTTGCCTACTGTATCATATAAACCAAAAGGATTTGGCGCGAAAGAACCCACAGGAGCCGTCATTTGTTCTGCATCCCAGCCCCATTTGGCACCACAACCCTCACAAGCAGCACGATTTTTGCCAATATCATTGCCCCACCAATATTTTGTCTCCGTTCCTCCCCTAGCAGCGTACTCCCATTCAGCTTCGCTAGGCAAACGATATTGTTTGCCGCCAGTTTGCTTACTTAACCACCCGGTATAAGCCACCGCATCATTCCAACTCACATTAATCACTGGACGATTACCACGTCCCCAGTTGTTATCATCTGGTTTATCTCTACCAGTGGCTTTGGCAAATAGATCATATTCCGCAAAAGTCACTTCATAGCGACTAATGGCAAATTGATTGACAGAAACTGCATGTACTGGTTTTTCATTATTCTTATGAATATCGCCCATTTTAAAACGCCCTGCGGGAATCCTAACCATTTTCGGACCCAAATGACCATTTTTTAAAGTGTCTTGGAACATCTTTTGAATGGTAACTAGAGAAACCTGTATATCATCCCTATCGAATAAAGTTGTAGCCGTATCCATAAGTCCCAGTTTCGACTTCGACAAAACGGAGGCTCGATTAGAACGCCAAAAATAACTCCTATTTCCCCCTTTTAAATAAACCAGTAAACCGTTCGGCTCGCACCAAGAATTGGCAACCCATCGTTGTGAATCTTGATGAATTTCAGCCGATGAACCCACAGAATTTGAATAGCATCTAAATTTGCTGACCAATTTACCCTTTTCTAATGGACGGTAAATCTTGATTTCCAGTAAACCTTCATCCCAGCCATCCGCTCGAAAAACAATGGGATAAAATTTATCTTTATCCCCATCGACAGAAAAGGACTCCGCTTTCCATATTTTAAGGCTAGGCAAAAAGGCAAAAACATCATCCTTATCAAACAAATCCGTCACAGAAGCCACGACAGGCATGATCGTTTTTGGAACACCGTCCAACCATGCCAACTGATTAAACTTCCAAGCTGTTGGCTCCGATAAAACAGTCGCTGAATTAGAACGCCATAAATAACTCGTTTCTCCTCTCAGATAAACCACTATATTTTTCTGAACGGGATCGCACCAAGCATCAGCCACCCACCTTTGCGCCTGTTGGTGAATCTTGGCAAATGATGGCAACGGCTCCTGGTATTTGAATTTACTGACGAGTTTACCCTTTTCAGAGTTATGGAAAATTTCCAGCACATGCCACGCTTTGAAAATGGTGGGATAAAACTTATCGGCATCGCCGCCGACTTTGAGCTCGTCCAAGGCGAATAGCGTTGGGCTTAAAATCATCCCAACTAAAAGCAATGTTGTTAGTAATTTTGACATAGATTTTTTATCCTGGTTCTTCCAAATAATCAAGAATTAAACCGTAAAAACTGTCATTATCCGATTGATAAAACCATCCTAAATGGGTATAACAATTTGAACAAAGCGCAAAACGCCAGGCAAATCCTGTAAACCATGTATATTCCAAGGTTGGAGTACCTCGATTAAGACACCCATTCGCCGATGAAAAACAGCCTATTTCATAAGTAATCCCAATGGGATTGCTAAAAATATGCTGGTGTTGTCCACTGACTTCAATCTTTTTTTTGGATGAAGTGATTGGGTGCTGACAAAATTTACAAAGAATTTTCTCCTTTTCCTCCCCACTGCCATCTTGCTCTAAGGTTTTTTGTATTTTTTCAATTTGCGTTTCAGTGAACCTTTGGAAAAAAAAATGTGTCGATGGTGGGATTTGTGCCACACCAGGTGGCCAAGAGTGAGAATTGTGCATACATAAAAAAATTCATTAGGAGTGCAAGGCGTACCTTGCACCGAAAATTGTTACGCCATTAATTCAATATGCCTTCTAAGCTTTTTGATGGCATTATTTTCTATCTGACGTATCCGCTCAGCCGAGACTTTATAATGCTTAGCCAATTCTTTCAAAGTGCTCTTTTCCTCACTCAGCCAACGCTTTTGCAGGATATCCAAACTACGCGCATCCAATTTTTCAAAGGCGCGATGCAACTGTTTATGCCCCTGCGCCTCCCAATCATCCTGTTCCGCCAGCACCGCCGGATCATAACGATTGTCTTCCAAATAAGCCGCTGGTGCAAACGCCTCATCTTCACTATCACTATCGCCAGGTGCATCAAAAGCAACATCTTGAGCACTCAAACGTTTTTCCATTTCTAAAACATCTTTATTGCTAACACCCAAATCCTTGGCAACATTTTCAACTTCTGCTGACGACAACCAACCTAAGCGTTTTTTCTTGCTGCGTAAGTTAAAAAACAATTTACGCTGAGCCTTGGTTGTTACCACTTTCACGATGCGCCAGTTGCGTAAAATAAACTCGTGAATCTCCGCACGTATCCAATGCACAGCAAATGACACTAAACGCACACCAACACTAGGATCAAATCGCTTAACGGCTTTCATCAAACCGATGTTGCCCTCTTGGATTAAATCGGCTTCGGGTAAACCGTAACCACGATAGCTTTGAGCTATGTACAAAACAAAACGTAAGTGTGACATGACCAATTGCCGTGCCGCCTCCAGATCGCCCTCCTTTTGCAAACGCTCTGCCAACTCTCGTTCTTTGTCGGCATCTAACACAGGAATCGTTTTAACAGTCCGTGCGTATCTATCAACATCTTGACTCAAAACCGCAATTTGTGTGTTGAAATTTAAAGCTAATGCGTTTGACATTGTATCCCCCTATTTATGTAATAATCCTGCTTTTTAGCAGTCTCGCTTGGAGAGTGCTAATAAATATAGTGAGGGAATCTAATCCAAAAATCAAGTGCTTTTCAGTGAACACTGATCAGTTATCAGTTATCACAAGAAAAATGTAGAACGACAAAGAGCCCAGAAGTTTTTAAAACCTCTGAGATATGGGCAAGATACATTAAGCAAGTACAGTATAATAACTATACCAACAGATCAATGCCATTAAGTTAAGCCAAAAAACGTTCGTTCTTGTGTAGGGTGGGTAGAGCAAAGCGAAACCCACCATTTTCGTGGCTGAGGTGGGTTTCGCGGAGCTCTACCCACCCTACATAAAATCCTTCGTCGGCAAAAGTTTTTTGAAAAAAAACTTTTGCCGACGAAGCCGACGAAACTTAATGGCATCGTACCAACAGATACCTTCCCGTTGGTTGCCATGAAAGTTACTATGACAATTGAAATGATTCAGGAGCGCATGAAAAAATGAGATTGATAAAAATGAAAGGAGTCGCTGCCACCTTACTTGCTTTAATCACTTCAAGCTTGCTTTATCAAATGCCCTATGCTGAAACCCTTGACGAGATGGCACGACGGGCGGCACAAAAGTACAAAGTTGACGCCTCATTAGTCTGTGCCATCATTAATCAGGAAAGCCGTTGGCGCCAAAATGCCGTTTCCCATGCAGGTGCCATTGGACTCATGCAAATCATGCCTATCACAGGTAAAAAAGCTTGTGGCTTGGAAACAATAGAGTTATATGATCCATCCCAAAATATTAACTGTGGTGTCTATTATTTTAGCGAACAACTGAAGCGTTTTGGCTCAGTTAAATTAGCGTTGTGCGCCTATAACGCAGGACCACACAGAGTCAAGAAGTATAAAGCTTGTCCCCCGTTTAAAGAAACGATGAATTACCATCGTAAGATTTTGGCGGATTGGAAGGCTAAAAAATCTTGTCCCCGTGCCCTAAAAGCAGGCAAACCACCCAAATCGATCAAAAAAAATAACGCCCATATTTCTGCAAAGGGAGTAGCCGATTACCGATTTATAGAAGGTGATTTTGAACCATCAGAATGGTGGAAATTGGTTTGTGAATCACTTGATGTGGTGTACGAGAGAGAAATAGCTAAAACAGAACCAGAATCTGTTGGTAAACCGGCAACAACGCCAGAGCAAATAAAAACTTGGTTGAGTATTTTGAATGCTACAGTCGACGACATTTATAGAGACGAACGAAGACTGAAAGGGAGTACAGCCATACTGAGAAGTATTATCGAAGAGAACATAAGAAACGCCTGCCCCCTCAAAACCGACAACCCACCCCAATCCTCATTCAAAGAAACCAAGCTTTCCGCAAAGGGAATAGCCGATGGCCGATTTAGAGAAGGTGATTTTGAGCCAGCAGAATGGTGGACACTGGTTTGTGAATCTGTTGACGTGCTGTATAACATAGAGATAGTTAAAACAGAAATAGAATCGATTGGTAAGCCTGCAACAACGCCAGAACAAATAAAGACTTGGTTGAGTATTTTGGATGCTACTGTCGATAATATTTACAAGGATGAACAAAGAAAGAAAGGGAGTGCTGCCATGTCTAGAAGTAAAATAGAAGAAAACATCAGAAGTGCTTGTCCAGGAGGACGCTCGGACTACCAATGTTCGCCACACAGCGGATGTTCAGGTTGAAAAGATTTTAGGGTTTTGTGTGACTAGCTACGATGGCTCTATGTTGTGAGTAAAAAACTACAACAGTCATGTTTTTTTAATTATAACGATAACTTAGTTAAAATAAATTAACAATTGATGCAAATTATGAGAATTGTCTTTAGTTTATTTCATTGAATTCGCTCATGTTCCTTGAGGATAATTTCCTTAAATGAATCACTGAGCTGGAACCAATCCACAATATCCACGCGAATAGGAAGATCGGATTCACTAAATGACTCCTTTATCCTCCCATAATGCGACATATCTAAAGGGTGTTTAGTTATAACTACTAGATCAAGATCAGAAAAAGGCTTTAAACCTCGTCGATGTACCCGTGATCCAAAAGCCCAAACTTCACAATTTGGCAGCCAACGTTGTAAAATACGTCGTATTATGTCCAAATATTTTTTTTCGAGATATATCACGAGTTTCTTTGCTTCAGTTTTTGCAACAACAGTTTTGCATCTTGGAGAAAAACTAACGCGGTTTCATAGACGCTGATCGCTTTTCTCTCATTATAAACATGGGAAGTGATATTGCGCTTTCTTCTGTATTCAAACCAAGCTTCTGGGTTATCTATCAAACTACGTTCTGCACCCTCCCGTATCACTTCTTTAAAGCCCATTGCATCAATACTTGCTGGTGTTTGTGAATCAATTTCTAGTTGGCGTTTGAGCATTTTCCAAGAGAGTTCGTAACTGTACTCAAAACGCTGGATGACGCTATCTCGCACTTCTTCATCCTTGGGTACTTTTTGGGAGCGCTCTATAGCATATTCTAGACTAGTTAAGGCTTTTTCCAAAGAACTGAGATCAAGCATTTTTATTTTCCATGTTTGTTTTTGACCACTAGTTACAAATTTAAGTGCGTAAATCCTACAACAATTTATAATTTTTCCAAACAACTTAAGTTATGCTTTCACATGGTAAAATCGATCAAAATGGTGGTACCTAAAACGTCAGTAATTCATGACATTTTTTACCGCCCCCACGCCGTGCGTGGATAACGGAGATCACGTCTGCACCGACGCTCCGCGCAGAGCAGTCTAAGATCACATTATTTACTAAACTTGGCAGGTTTTGCGACCCCAATTTGAGTCTCAGGATGAGTGTTTTTTACGAGTTTACTTATCTCATCAACCCGCAGCGTCGGTATATCCAATATCAGTAAAGTTTGTCCCTGAGCAACCCCTGTTTGAAAAGTTTGCAACTCGTGGTTAGGAATATCACGGGCAATTAAAAGCGAAACAACGCTGCCGAAACTGGCACCTGCGAGTGTCATCGCAATCACAGCTCCCCCTCCAAGGACCAAACCAGCCGGCGGAAATGTCACCGCCAACACCTAATTCTAAACCATAAGTCAATTCAGTTCCCACTCGACGCTGGCGCGTGGGAACCAGAAAAAATAGCGTTCCGTCTATCCCCCAGCCCACCATTGCCGCATACGGTTTTATGGTTGCTGCGATGGCTGAGCGCCGGATGGCATGAATATCACCAACGTTCTTGATTAATGTTGTCCCAAAGGGCAGTACGACAACCGTGGTTATAGAATATCTTGGGGTGACACAGTAAAAGGGCTTATAACTTTTACACCGCCAAGTTGTTGACCATGTTGTAAATCTTCACTTAACAAATACTGACACTTTGCAATTTGCGCAGAGGCTACAATCAAACTATCCCACCACGAAAAGTGAAAATCATCCTGCGCCGTCCATGCCTTTTGAATCACATCAGAATCTACAGCAATAGGTTGCCAACGCATTAAATCTTGCACCCCTGCTCCAGCAATGGCTTGCTCAACGCTGGGTTTGAGTTTTTGTGTCACAACCACATAAAACTCATTGAGAATTTGGGTACTCAAACGCCCTTGTTGCGATTGCCATAAAGCCGTCATCCACGCCCTTGCCTGTTGCTGTTTCACCGGATTTTACTTATCGCGTGCATATACCAACAAATTGGTGTCAGCGAAGCATAATGCTACGGTCATAAAGTGTCTCCCGTTGCGGGTATTTTTGGGATGGATCGGTTAATAGGTAGGCGGGACGCGATAAATAGGATTGCATAGCGGCTTTATATTCAGCCCCAGCTTGTGTATCCTCTTTATCTGTGTGGTTTTCATAAAAATATCGGCAAAGAAACCCCTGAGTATTCAGCTCAGAGGAAGAATTGCCGATCCTCCCTAATTAATTAAAATAATTATAACCATCAACAACCTGGACTCGTTGAC
>Ga0209780_1003657_pt1 | contig 11568 bp, 6 predicted proteins | sample WorMetexBAHAMAS2_FD_187384 | JGI IMG/M metagenome (GOLD analysis project Ga0209780, IMG submission 187384) | Marine gutless worms symbiont microbial communities from Max Planck institute for Marine Microbiology, Germany - Inanidrilus exumae... | ecosystem: Host-associated > Annelida > Digestive...
GCCTTAGTAGTATATACAGTTGTATACGAAGAATTTTAGCAAGTTTATAGTATTGTAAAGTGGTATCAGAGGATGCGGGCATAGAGGTTCCGGTCTGCGTTCGTCAGCTCCACAGTCTACGTCTACGTCTCAGCTGGAATTTAATTAGAATTTAATTAATTTATAATTACGCTACAGATACCTTGGCCATCCGTTGATTCGGCACGAAATTTGGCATGGTGACGCATATTCGCCCTCCGCACCGTAATGGCAGTTAAAATTTTAAACTTTTGAAAATCCAAGATGGCGGACTGCCGCCATCTGAAAAATTGAAAAAATGGTCATCTCTGCAACGGTAGTCTGATTGGTGCGAAATTTGGCGCGATGACGCATATTGATTGACCTTACCGGTATATATCTGAACCTGACAGGCAGTTAAAATTATGAACTTTTAAAAATCTAAGATGGCGGACGGCCGCCATCTTGATTAATCAAAATGACCATATCTCGGCATGGGTTTGATCGATCGGCACTAAATTTGGCATGATAACGCATATTGTCCCTCGATATCTATAGGTATGGGCAGTTAAAACAACGAAGAATTTTAGCAAGTTTAATTGTAAAGTGGTATTATCAGGATGATAGAGGCTCCGGTCTGCGTTCGTCTGCTCCACAGTCTACGTCTAGGCCTACGTCTCAGGTGGTGCAAATAACCATGCTAGTAATGAATGACTATGTAGCTAGTTAAGTTAAGTTAAGAAACTTTGGTGTGTAACATGGTTATAAGATATCTAACCATGGTGTGTAATGAACCCGTTTAATTGGTCGATTCGATTCTCGATTCTATCAAGGTCTATACTCTATAAATATTTATGCTATTTATATACTGTGGACAAAGCCTATTCTACGGTTGATGTTGTTTACATAGATCATTGCATCACATGATAAATAAACAATGTGAGATATTAATGACTTTACCAAAGCTGACTTAACTAATGCTGTTCTTAAAAGGCAATGTTGAACATATGTAAGGAAAGGTTTAGATTAGATATAGACTGGGTTTACATGTTAGATAATTGTGATAGTGATGTTGACTGTATGGGATTGTTTGACAAGTACGTCATTGGGACTGACCGACTGACCTATATCCACACATGCCGATCCTACGTCAACAAGCCGCGCGATATTCCACGAACGGCGCATCTATAGCGTGACGTTTACGTCCGCGCAACTCTACGGTAATGTTTACATCCCGGTGGGCGTGGCCCGCGCGCTGGCCGATTTGTCCAATTTTGGGCTTCTGGGGAGCAAAGTTCACAAAAATGGGAAGATTCCCTGCCCAGGATGCTGATGAACCGCCGAGAAATATTTGACGCCGGTAGCTTTATCCTCGACAGAGAAATCCGTAAGTAATGACCGTAACCCTACAAACGAACAAACAAACAAGCACACACAAACTAGCCCACGTATGTATAGGCCTTAAGCTACCAGAAATGAATGTAGCTGTACTTGTATGGCTACACACAAACAGTAGACGATATATCCACACCTTGCTTATTGGCATGCATAGATTAAATACACTTCATTTAAAAATACAGAAATATATACCGACTGTTAGCAAATTTACCTGGTTACACTTGTTACTGTAGGGACAGAAGCGATGGTCGCAACGGTGGCATTGTGTACTTTTGGTAGAGAACAGTATACCGTGTACCAAGCATAGCAATGTGCTGCACCCACACCTGGAAGTTCTTTGGTTTTCTTGCCGTTGAAACATTATGCCTAGAGATGTTACCCATATACTACTTGGCTGTTTATACCACCCACCTGATGTGAATGATTTCGAAATGTTGAATTATTTAATCTCCTGTATGGATTGTTATCTCAAAAGCAGCTAGCAACACGTGGTGATTTTATAACAGAATGTGTGATAGTCAGTTGTGCACTTATTCTCTCAAACCTGAGCTCAAGCCACACTGGGCAAGATATATTATTCCACCATAGATCAATGGTATAATCAGCCAATAATGTTGCCATCTGTTGGTAACTCAAATTATGACTCGGTGCTCTTAGTTTCCAAAGATAAACCACCAACATGCAAAGGGCATGTCATTACAACGTTTTACACACTAATGGTAAAGTGTTATTATATGAAGCATTGCCTGGCAGTCCATCAGCCACACCGCCGACTTTATTTGACGTAATTCAGCAAGAGTAATATGAAAAGCTATAGGCCTAATGAATGCATAAGTGAGCTGGTGATGGCATTCATCAGCCCCCTACGCCAGGCAATTACTTTCACTTCCCACATCCGGATGGTCTGTTTAATGTATTGGCTGCCTTGGAATGTGACATTAATTACTCCACGGTCATCTCCGTTTTTTTATCGCTGTTGCCGATAGCGCGTAGCGCGACCTATTGCGAACGACCTGCCTTACTAGTGTAATGCAGAATATTGATTCATTTGAAATTATCGCAGTATGGATACGTTGCAAGGTGTCTTTAGTGTCGTGATATTCAATACGATGTGATGTATCATGCCATTGCTATTGGACCCTGTAGTAATTCAGTGATGCATATGCTTGTGTTTGTTTGAATGTGTTCATGTGTTGTTATGTTTTGTAATGTTTTGTGCTGGCTTTTGGCATAATACACTATGATGCTGATGAAGATAGCAGGTAATTTTTAATTTATGCACTATGCAGTCTGTGTAATTATACTTTGTTTATGTTTAGGTTTCGTGGCTTTCATTTCTGCATTATGTGAATGAAGGTTCCAGAGATTGTGGGTATATTATATGCCATTCTGCTCTGTAATGTTGGAATATGTTAATTGTTGGAGGTCACTGAGTGCAGATGAATATTTGTGCATTGCAAGATGGCTGATTCTGGTACAACGGTGAATTATGATGACGATGCAACATTATTAGACTCTAACAGAGGCCATCTAGGTCATTCCGACCCACTTCACAGTGTACAGCAATTAGGGTCGATTAACGCTGTGATGAATTCATCTGAAGCTGAGCATCACTGTTACCAGCATCTTTCGTCCTCCGTATCTTCATTGTCATCTGTTTCTTCGCTTCGTGTCTATCGGCGTCGTTGGTACATCCTCCTCGTGTTTACCACATTTTCATTCGTTCAGGTGCAGATGCTTACGTTTTTGTCAATTGTGTCGTGTTATTTAATTTTTCAAATGGCGTGAAATATGGATTATGGACTTCTCTTGAATGACAGTTTTGTGCAGACCCAACATAACATAGTAGAAAATGTTATCAACTAGTAAGCGTGCTATATCCATATTTAAATTTAATCCTGTTTTGGGCACGGTGGTCACTTGTAGGTTGTTTATGTTGATGAATTGTGGCTCTGAATTGGGTTGGTTCTTAACTGTTGCTGCCCTCGGTGCAGGCAACATTGTCACAGAAGAGAATACTGGTAGCCTACTTCCCGTAGCTCATAATCATACCACAGGCTCTGGACTTGACCATTTGTCCACAACACCAGTGCATTGGTTGTCATTGATGATGACTCTTGTCTTATGTGGGTTTGAATGTTAATTAGTGTGATTTACATTGTGGATATTTTTTTTCAGTTTTAGTTTTTCATTTTTTTTCGGTTATCGTTAATGTAATTAAATTCTATTCCTTTAGGCTTTAACGGAATGAATCCGTTTCTATCACCGTTGACTTAAATCACACTGTAGCTACGGCCTGCGTAACAACCGGTATAGTGCAAACGAACTGCACCACCCATGCAGTTCAGCCCATAACTGAAAATTTTAAGTACAACGAAAACTGAAATAATATTTATTCAGTTATAGTTGTTAATTTTCAGCTTTTTTCCGTTTCGGTTATTGTTATCATTAACGGAATTAAATTTTGTCCGTTAATGGAATGAATCCGTTGCAGTTACCATTAGCTTAAATTACATTGATGTTAATATTAATCTGTTTGTATGTAATATTAGTGCATTACTGCTAAATGCCTAAATGAATCGAGGTGGTTTTTGGTGTGAGGGTTAGGGTTAACACAAAAAAACATCTACCGTGTGTTAAATGGTTGCTTGGCACAGCGGTAGAACGTCGGTCTGTGACCGGCGAACTTTTCCTCTCCTACACTTGACCTGCAGCTGATGGGTGACTTGTGTACACCGTTTGCTATATAAGGTCAGCCAACTAGGCCAACTCATCCTTTTGAGGTCAATAAATGAGTAATGAGCTGTAATCGGATGTGTACTACCTTGCTTGGGTGACGCCAACTGGTGAATGCTTACGGAGTAAAGGCAGGATGGTTTATTCGATTCGTGGATAAACATGTGGGTGGCAGGTAAAACTGTGTGATCCCTCTATCACGTGCCATTCCTGAGTGCATTAGAAGTGGTTTACAACAATGTGCTATACAAATCGATGTTTACTTTACTTCAGTTTACTTTAAATGGGGTTCAGGTCCGGCCATGGACACGGAGACCTGCGGAAGTGAGGTGTTGGATTTAGAAAAATTCAGCTGGTTGAACACTGTTTTAAATTTGTGTCTGCTTTTAGACACGGTCAGCCATCCCAGCAAATACAGAGCTCTTGTGCTAATTGTACCGTCACTGCAGTTTGTGTATAATTTATGATGAGTGTTGATGACTACAGGGTGGCCTGTTAAATTCATGGACTGTTATTGCCAGTTCAGCGGAGGCGTCGTTCGGCTGGACTGATAAGCAGCTGCAGTTAATGCAAGCATGGATCTATATCTCATATCTCATTGATATGCTGCCTTTCACATGGCTCATGGACAAAAAAGGTGCTTCAGTTATTCAGGTTTACCGTACTTCTGTAGGTTGACTCTTCAGAGTTGACCTAATAAAGCCGGTCTCAAATGTCCGTCCGACCGTGCATACATGCATACATAAGTACGTCCGTCTGTCCACAAAACGTTTCTTCAATTTCAATGAAATTTCCCATGTAGGTAGAGGTCGATGAGTGATGCATGACAGTATGCAGTATGACCCGATCCAAGGTCAAGGTTACGAGTCCTTCAGAGTTGGAAATCCGGCCATTTTCAACGGCTATCTCATCCGCCATTAAAATGGGAGCTGGCAACTGACCACTGATTCCTAATTAGTGCACAATATCTAAATTTTATCGGGCCAGAACTTTTATATTTGGCCTAGTTTTTGTGTCACGTGGCTTTGAAGTTGGCAGAAGCATCAGTTGCAAACAATTGACCATCAGTCTTGTACGGGGCTAATTTATTAAACGAAACACCACCTACAATTTTTTATATTTGGTTTGTGGTTGGTTTTTTGTGATGCTACATTTTGTTGTAGTCAGTGTATGAACCAGTTTAGTGCAGTGTTGCATGCAGCTTGACAGTGGCTGTACAACCGTGCATGTGGGTTCGTGTATGTCCGTGTATAGGGATGCGTATATCAGTAATTCTTGCGGTCTGCCTCATGACTGTGGCCTGCGCACTTCGTTCAATATCAACCACTCCTCCACACGTCACGTGGTAATGTTGCACTTGTGTCATCTTGCAAGCTAAAACATTTTTGCCGTTGCGTATGTCGCTGTGATCAACTCGGCTTTGGATTTTTTTGACGTGTTGTGTCTTAGGATTTTTGACTAGACATTTTATGTGATGTGTAATAGATTCAGTGTCATGTTAATCATGCCTTTACAGTAAACAGTAGAAGCCGTCAACTGCTGACATTATGTTGATCTCTGTCTGTCTATCTTTATATGACCTATCTTTTATCAGCCTTTGTAAACTAGAGTGCACTGAAATTATTCCCTCAGTCAGTTGTGTCAAATAGTTTCCGTTGTTGTGCAGGTTGGCACATGTTGCACAGTTCATTATTGGTCTCGCTGGTCCTGTTGTATTTAATGCCGGCCCGTCAATTTCTGCATTGTGGTTTCCGCCAGAGCAACGGACAACCGCGACGGCTATAGCAACTATTGCCGGCTTTGCTGGCTCGGCTGGTTGCTTTATTTTTGGTATGTGTTTATGTCATTTGCATATATTCAGAGGTATGCGTGGCACAGTGGTAGCACGTCGGTCTGTGACCGGTGAACTTTCCATGTCCTACGCTCGACCTGCAGCTGACGGGTGACCACTTATGTGAATAAACTGTCCGCTACAAAGTCAGCCAACTAGGCCAACTCTGCCTTTCATCCTTTTGAGGTCCATAAATGAGTAGTGAGCTGTAATCGGGTGTGCGCACTGTGTAACCTCGCTTTGGTGGCGCCATCTGGTGGATGCTTACAGAGTTAGTCAGAATGGTTCATTCCATTTGTGGATATACGTGTGGGTGGCAGGTAAAACTGTGTGATCTCTCTAACACGTGCCACTCCTTGGGCGCATTAGAAATGGTTTACGACGATGTGCTATACAAATCGACATTTACATGCGACTGGGCGTTGCCTGTGCACTGACCGATTTGTCTGATTTTGGGCTTCTGGGGGAGCAAAGTTAACAAAAATTTGTGATTCTCTGCCTTGGATGCCGATGAACCACCGAGCTAAATGTGATGGAGAAATTCGTAACCGTACAGCAGTGTGGTTTTCGTTTTGATTTATTTTTTAGTTTTAGTTTTTGTTTTCGTTTTATGAATATTTTTTAGTTTTGTTTTAGTTTTCGTTAACGAAAATCACACTGCCATACGGACAAAAACAAACAAACAGAAAACGCTATATCCACATGTTGACTATCGACACGTATGGATATAAAGTCATGTTCAGTAGACAAACAGACCAACATCAACGATCGTTTTGTTGCCATGTTTCACATCAACTCATCTTAGCTGGCATTTCTAATTAAGAGCTGGAGGATTTCATTGGAGCAGTGTTACTACATGTAAGCCATTGCTGAAAAACATTCAGATTATGACGAAGATACCAGAGTACTAGTCAGCTGTACTACCTACACCATCTCCATACCATACTTCACTTTAACAGTTAATAATGTTTTAATTGCTACAAGTTACATTTGTGTGTAATAAAACTACATAAATACACAGTGTGAACTTTGGTATTATGGTTGTATTTTCACGTCATATTTAATGGAGATTTTGGAGGTGTGCAGTGTCTTTTTGTGCATAATTTGGAGGTGTGTGGCTGTTTTGTTTTTAGGTCCTTTAATTGTGGAAGATCCAGTTCCATATCCTAGTGGACATCACGGGTAAAATAAGCTCTTCATTTCATTTACGTTGTTTCTTAGCAGTATTGCTAGCACAGTCACAGACGAAGCAGCATGGTGTGCTGCATTGTGCCAAAGTGTTGTAAACGAAGGTGCTCAATGGGGTGGTAAACTGGTGACAGTTGTCGGTTGAACTAAGTCGATAACACTTGCGAAGATCGACGTTCCATGGCAAAAAACTACAAAAAAATTAGGTAAGTTTAGTTCAGAGTGCGGGACAAATTTTGAGAATGAAGTATCGTTATTTGGAGATACCGAATTCCCTTCCAACACAGTGTATGATAAGTACGTCAACAGAATTACTGTTCCTTGAGCCCCATTAGTACTGAGATGGGTGACAATTGGTGGGTACGCAGTCTTGGTGTGTAACCTGCCACTCAGGCCTACTTAGCCTCCTACCCTCAGAGTATATACTTGCCAATTTCAGTACTATGCCAGCTTGATATTGAGCATCGGTTATTGATGTTTTGTGTGTTTTTACAGATTACAAAACGCCACTTATGCAAGTGAGTAGTCAGCCACATATTTTGATTGACTTATGAGGAATAAATTGTTATTACAGTACGTCAATTTTTTTTAAAAAAATACAGTTGCACAAAACGTAGCCACCAGTTGGCATGCATGTTTTCAGTGCCTGAATTATTGTGTCTTTGCTGTACCGTGATCATCATTTTGCCGAGTTTGTACTGTCATGTGCGAATGTCTCTGCTATGTGTTCAGAACATTTGCTGTTGCGAGAAATTCGTTTAATTGTGTGGTTTTATAAGAGGATTGCAACTGCTCATTCTTACCAGCTACAAAATGCACTTAAGCTAATAGCAGGGGACATGTCATGTTTGTTGAAAACCAAAATGTTACTTGTTCTTTTGCATTAACTGTATTTTTTGCAACAGTGGAAATATTGTAACGAAAGCAGTGATAATGCATGATTGTTGGTGGTGTAAAGACACAGTATTAGGTCGACTCCTCCGAGTCGACCTAATAACATATATGCATAAAAAAATGTCCGTCCGTCGGTCCGTCCGTCCACAAAAAGTTTCTTCGATTTCAATAAAATTTGGTATGTAGGTAGAAGTCGATGAATGGTGCATGACGGTATGCAGTATGACCTGATCCAAGGTCAAGGTCACGAGCCCTTGAAAGTCGGAAAATCTGCCATTTTCTAAAGCTTTCTCCTCCCCCAACTATGATGGGGCTGGCAAATGACCACAGATTCTTAAATTAGGGGACAATACATAAAGCTTATCGGGGCTGGATTTTTGAATTTTGTCCTAGTTTTTGTGTCACTGAAGTTGGCAGTAAGTAGGAGTCGACCGTCAGTCCCGTACGGGGCTAAGTTGATTAATATCTGCATTGGAGACTATGCATAATTGTAGACGTGGAAGCAATGAAACAACAAATCATCCTTTGTCGCTATATTGGTTTGTGACTTTTTATTATAAGTCAAAGGTGATGTGTGCTTATTGGTAGAACTGTCAAGGCCATAAACTGGATTTAATTTTGTGGGCTGTAACCTCTCAGAAGACAGTCCTTGTTAAACTTACTAATCTGCTTTTAAGCCTTTTATTTTATCTAGTATGGTATGGTTTGCAGCATTTATTTTGTTATCATTGTCAATTGTGTACATGTAATAAACACTGTATAACAGAATTCAGTTTACAGCCTGTACTGTTTAGGGGCATAGGCAGATTTTGCTAGCTGGGGGTTTGTTATAGGAGGTATGGGGGACGGAAGTCCCCCAGTGGGGTCCAGAGGCATAGCCCTGGTAGGGGATCTGGGGGACGAAGTTCCCCAGAAGTTGACAATGCGTTGTGAATATTAGCATTATTAGGGTGAACTCTGATGAAAGGTTTAAAGCATTTACGATTCGTACTGTGATGTGCAGAGGGGGGGGGTACCCTCTATGTCAAAATTTATCATCTGATTTAAGACAACTTAAGGTGATTAGCAGCTAGCAGGACAACTTTCCTCAGTCACACTGGGCCCAGCAAGCTCATAAATATTTATATTGTGGCTGTTCAGCGGCACAGGCCATTTAGCATATTCATAAAGTCATGGCACCAAGCTTTGTAGGACACTACGTTGCTGAGACGCGCTGCCTATGTATGCAAGAGTCTAGGCCAGCCAGGGATAATTAGCAGTCAGACAGTTTCCCTAACACATTGGACACATCAAGTTCGTGAATATTTATATTAAACCATTTATTGAGATAATGCATTTGCATGCTTCCCTGTGTTGAGTGGTCTAGTGTACTTGTGCCTTGCACACAGAGACTGGTGTTTGTGGTTTGATTCTCATCTGTGTCTTGATATATTTTCCGGCTCGACCTCCAAGTTGCCCAAGTGTCTCTTCAGCCATGGGGAAGCTGGAGTTTAAAGAAAGCATGCGTGACCTCTTCAGGTCAGTGCTGGACTCTCACTAGCCATTATCCGTCTGTCTGGTTGCCACGTCCTGAGGGACCCAAGACGCCACGGCTGACTGGAGGCATTGCAACTCAAATTGTAGTATATTGAGCCAGCGGCAGAGACTTGTCTTGCACTAACTAAGTGCATATGTAGCCAGCAATATCACTGTCCAATAAATTAGCAGTCAGTGTTGTTTTTTCGTATTACTGGCCTAATGGGCCAGTTTTGTTTAGCTCGCTGGCGTCTGTCGCTGCCGGCGGGCGGGCGGGCCGCATGGGCGGTCGGCCACCGCCGGGTTGTGTGCATGGGCGGTCGGGCGGCCGACACTGCACGGCAGGCCAGTACGATTACGTCCCGTTAGGGCGATACCTTGTTATTGTTGTGCTGTTTGCTGATACTAGATGGATTCTGTAACATGGTAGATTTGACACAGGCGAGCTAGTGTGCCCTGTATCTGAGTGAATTAGTGTAGATAATAATAGGAACACTAATAATAATCTAGCTTGTATAGCACCAGTAAATCAAAGACTCCAGTAATCAAGCAATAATTACTGAAATTTAGTCGATATGAATCTTAGGTGTAGCTGAATTAATTGTAATTGTAGTTACTGCTGTTACTATCAGGTGTTGACATGAACGCTATGCTTTGGGCGAATAATGAATTCACAGGGAAAAACGGTGTTCACGCATTTGGCTATAACTCCGCCGAAAGTGAATTGATTTGGATGAAATCTGGAGCACACTGAGTACATTGTTGGGGGCTGGCCCTTGCAGATTTTGGGTGCGATCTGTGCAGTAGCAACAGTTTGCGAGGCAGCCAAAATTTTGACTGGTAAATAACGCACGATTTCACTGTTTTCCCGTCCGACATATTTTACGAAATTTGAACACAGCAATGTCGTTTGGAGCAGAACTTTTAAAACTTTACCGTAATGGGTCGTTTTTTAAAAAAATGCTAAATTCCTTTTAAATTTTAAGGTCTTGCGACTTTAGGCCGCCATAACTATGCAACGATTACAGATCACCAAAAATTCAACGATCCCTCTAAGGGATGTCTAGTTTCCATTTTTACTGTTAGAATCAATTTAAAAATCATTCCCCTGGGCTATACGCTCCATACATGAAAGCTACTCTCACAGTTTTGGCAACGTTTAGCACCCATTGACGAGTGATACGATACACCATGTTATAACGTTGGTGGTCTGAGTGGGCGTGGCCTGATGATGCCATCAGATCAATAATGCAAAACTGGGACAGTGTGCAGCGATATGATTTTTTTTGCTACGAACGACCGATTTTGCTTAAATTTATTTCTTTGCTGTGCCGTAAAGTCGGATATAATTTAATTTTGCATTATTAAATGGCATATTTGTGACTAAATATTTTGACATTACTCGCAAAATGAACTAAAAGCAAGAACTGAGAAATTGGACGATTAGTGGAAAGAATAATATGGAAACAAACTTTTGTTGTTGCTGTTACTATGGCAACGGTTTTCCTTTCCGAAGAAAGGAATATATATTGATGGACGTAAGAAGGCGAAGTTAATTTGGCATTAACTGGACTTACGTCAAGGAAGTATATGGTTAATTGTGCGATTCCACACTGGGCCAAGCGAAGTCTGCTGTATACGACCGCCTTGTTCCATGCGATGATAAAAGCATGGAAACCAGTCTAAGAATCTAGATATGCTACAATTATTTGAAAGATTTGAGCTGCTAGTCGGTTTCCGTCGGTCTGTGTGTGTGGTAGGAAGCAGAACGCAGGCTTCTGGCTGGTCTGTGTGGCGTACAGCATGTCTGTGAGCATCTATGGCGTCTGGAGCAGTCTGTTTGGAGTCATACTGAAGGACGTGATGGATGAGGTATGGTGTCCGTGTCACAGCATCAGCAGCAATAGCATCTCAATCAATCAATCAATCAATCAAAACGAATTTATATAGCGCCCTACGTCGCAGGCGAATCAGAGGCGCGTGTTGGACTAGGCTAGGTAGAGTGTTTA
>Ga0209780_1003658_pt1 | contig 11566 bp, 6 predicted proteins | sample WorMetexBAHAMAS2_FD_187384 | JGI IMG/M metagenome (GOLD analysis project Ga0209780, IMG submission 187384) | Marine gutless worms symbiont microbial communities from Max Planck institute for Marine Microbiology, Germany - Inanidrilus exumae... | ecosystem: Host-associated > Annelida > Digestive...
AAAGGTATAAATAAAAATAATTTTGGTTATATTTCACCCATATGCCCAGAAGCCCCCCGCGGACGGATATGCACCTAATTTGGCACAGCCGTAGGGGTCGCCGACGTAATCACCTGTGACAAATTTTGGTGATCGGTTTAGGGATGTCGATTCTGTGGGGGGTCGAAAATTGCCCTTTCCCATTGACAAAGCCAGTGGCCGTTAACACAGGGCTGGCGCTACCACGCAGCCTGTGATCCATTATATAGTAGCTTTGTTATAACTTCATTTTTTGATCGACCTCTCATTTAACAAATGAAAGGACCAACAAAAATATTATTTGGGTAGGTAAAATGAGTACCAGTGAAACAAGTTCGTGTTGATCAACATTAATTTTTCAAGTGAAGATTTTATCATGGTACTTTTATATCAATATATTTCGTAATGTACTTTTATAGGTAATTGACAAAATGAACACAATGTAGTATTACAATAAATTGTGCGTTGTAGCAGTTAACAACGCTATGAGTTAAACTCGTTATAATAACTATATTTACGCTAATTTTCACTCGGGCGCCGTTTATCACGATACGCCACCTGTCGAAGAATGCAGTAGTGACGTCTGCGTTCCACGCTAGGAGTATAAAGGACGAAACCCGTCATCCGACCTGGGTAAAATTTTGCCGGGTGGTAGATTGGTATTGTAGGGTTTAACGTCCCACTCGACACATTATAGGTCATTTCGGAGACGATTTTACAGGTCAGATGACCCAACCAACAGTGTAATAGCACTGAAGGATGGTAGTCTTCCAGATCAAGGGCCAATCCCACAGGCTACCATCCATTGATTTTGATCATCGTCCTTACAACACTCTTGCACTACCGTCACAATAATCGTGAGAGTTGTGACTGATCGTATGGCGTTGTTTACGTGATCCGCTGTTTTGCCATTTCGATAGAACATCGACTTGTGACGGACAGACAGACGGACATAGCGTCGAGAGGTCAAAAATGTTAAGTTTACAAATGCTTGTAAGACTATATATAGCCGGTGTTTATATTTTTATATTTATATTATAAATTATATTATAAATATAAACACCCGCTATACGTTATAGTCTTACAAGCATTTGTAAACTTAACATTTTTGACCGCGCGACGCTATGTCCGTCTGTCTGTCCGTCACAAGTCGGTGTTCTATCGAAATGGCAAAACAGCGGATCAATACTATTTTATAGTAGGTTGTTCATGTAGGCCCCTATGCCTATTTTTAGGTCGACTCTACGACGGAGTCGACCTAACAAAGCCGGTCTCAACTCTCAAATGCCCGTCCGTCCGTGCATACGTACATACGGTACGTACGTACATCCGTCCGTCCACAAAACGTTTTTTCGATTTCAATGAAATTTGGCATACAGGTAGAGGTCGATGAGTGATGCACGACGCTATGCAGTATGACCCGATCCGAGGTCAAGGTCAAGGTAACGAGCTCTTCAAAGTTGGAAATCTGGACGTTTTCAAAAGCTACCTCTTCGGCCATTTTAATGGGAGCTGGCAAGTTGCAACTTGACCACTGATTCTTAAAATACGTCACAATATCTAAATTTTATCGGGCCGGATTTTTTTTTGATATTCGGCCTAGCTTTTGTGTCATATGTGACTTTGAAGTTGGCACAAACGTCAGTTGCGAAGACTCGACCGTCAGTCCCCCTACGGGGCTAATTTTTTCTTTCTTAATTTTTCGTGTACAAGTTGCTTACATGATGAAACAAGATGATAATGATGTCGCAATGGTCGTTCTGTACTCAGTGCTAGTGGTTGGTAGCCTATTACGTCATACAGAACAGTATGCCTATAGCACTGCTGTAGAAGATGTTGTCGTGCATATTTCTAAAATTTAAATTTGTAACTTTTTAAAAAATAAACATGCAGTGAGAACGTCCAGTTGTAGATGCTGAATGTCGCGGTCACAGTACGTGTTGTAAAGAAAGATTGCATTCAGTCACTTCAGTGTCATTAACTTGTAACAGTCCAAGTAGACCTAAGTTGACAGAAATAGAACAAGATTACGTGCAACAGCAGAGAAATTTTAGTACGGTAGGTCTATTAGAATATTCTATGTTCAGAAATATTGTCCTGCTAGTGGTTGATGCTCATGCTGCATACAGAACAGCGTAGAACTAGATCGATGCAGATGGAACAATAGATCGAGTTCCGTTGAATTTTGAAGTAACGAGGGCGAACAGTTTTAGCAGCTGCATGCAGTATAATGATTATGTATTCTAAGAACGTCGGTGTGCTCACTGTACCGCACGTCTGTGACTGACAACAGATTTCTATCGTGTGCGTTACTTTGATCCAGTCACTCAGTGAGAAGGGTGTGGAGTGCGCAAACTGTACACCGATGTCGTGATGCAATTACTGCGAGCAAGTGAAAGGCTTCAAGTCTTCACGCCTCAGTGTACAATGTACGTGAATGTCTGCGACTCGTTCTGACACGATAAATATCGGCTTTATACGATTATTACAACAACACAAGACATGTCTTACTCCAGCTTGTGAGAAGTAGTTTAATCTGTATACTTGAAATGATACATAACAAATGCCTGTTAATTTATACATGGTGAAGCTTCTTCTGCCGACGAAGACTATAACTAAAAAAAAATTATGATGCACGGCGATGATAACTGAACTGAAATTGCGTTACAGTGTGTTCCAGAACTTTGGTTCAGTAACCCTAAGTTCTTATGGCGGCTCATTTGCATGGGCGGTGACTGCGAGAGTGCGAGGAGGCTAATGTACGCACTGTGCTCGTTAAAGGTCATCCGCTAGGTAACAGTAGCATAGCCCGTCTGTAGCACCGAACTATAAATAGATAAATAACTATTTATAGTTCAGTGGTCTGTAGATAAGTAAGAGATACACAGTAGCACAATGCGCATGCCGGGCGGGCTACACGTTGGGCTCTGCCCCGCTTTCTTGTATACTAATATTTAACTTCAAGTGAATCTTCCAACAATCTATAACTACATCTTAACAATTAAGACGCATACTATCATTGCCACGATATGCATTTATATTAAACAATACGGAATTATATGCATTTTTTGTTAATTTAACACTAGTTTCAGTTATATTGAGTGGCCTTGAATCTACACTGCGTCTTAAAAATCGATACTGCTTTGGTTTGCTATAACTTCGACCTACATCAACCAATTTTGATAATATTCGGCAGAAATGTTGCTAAGAAAGAAGCAGTCAAATGGTTCTTTATTTTCCCATCTCACCTAACTAATGCTTCTGCACTATCCGGCAAAACACCGAAACACAAAAATCTTATCTTTTCACTCTAATGTTGCATTAATGCTTTTGCAGAGTTCAACCAGTCCCAGTCGCTGTTTGATTTCTTCAATTTTGTAGACTTACAACTCATATTCACGCTGCTGTAGACTTCCTAAATCTTGTAATCAATTGTGTCAGCTCTGGCCTGTTGGGGCCATAGCTCAGGAGAAATGAAGTTGAGAGTTTTGCACAGTGCTGTTGAACTGTGTTTCACTCACCATGCGCTGGTTCATGCATGAGCTGTGTTTGCTGAAAGACAAATAATATTGTCGTCAACGAAAACTTGGAAAACGATGAGTATGTGGTAACGGACGGCTGCATGCTATACTCCCTTCCTAGATGGCTATTATTGTGTAGTCTATACGGCTGATTCTTTTGCGAATGAAGGGTGGTTCAGCTGTGACCAAGTGATAATAGGCCTATGAATGTGTTTTGTGTGTCGGTTTTTCAAAATAACATTCAGCGTTCAGGTAAAAAGAACGCAATTTTCGGCTTTCTGTTTCCCCAGGTAATGCAGAAGCACTCGTTAGGTGAGGTGGAAAAATATAGCATTGTTTGACTGCTTACTTTCCTAGAAACATTCCTGTTAAAATTATCCAAATCGTTCGGTGTTCGTCGAAGAAGTGTCGTTTTTTGAGACACTGTATTTTCACGATCATTTAAGATCAAGCAGAAAATCACGAAAAGTAGGCCTATAAAGTGTGCATGTCTAGCATGTATAATTTGGCCTGTTTTTCCAGCAAATACGATACGATACGGTAGATTAACGTGCGCTCAAAAGCTGACGAGATGGCCAGCTTAATCTAGCGCACGGCACAGAAACGAAAAAATAAGGAAAAAATAAACACGAAAACCGAGTAGCTCAGGCGCAAGTTGTCTAGCAGTTGAGTTTGTTCTAGGCTTAATATTATACGTTAATTGATATTGACAAACAGATATTCAGCGGAGTATGATGGTTGCTACTTCGCTGTCACGTACGACGTGACATCTATATGACATATTTTACGTATAGTGCATTCGTTGCCTGCAGCAGTAATCGTCGTTATCATGATATGTCATTACAGCGCGGCTGCTCGACACATACAGTGATGGAGAGAGAGGGGGAGGAGGAGGAAAAGATAGCCGACGGCGACTCTGGCTGGCTGGATGACTCGTTCTTCGCGTATTATATTAGCCTTTCTCGTCACGCAGCGCTCAACCGCTCATCTGCCACATTCAGCCACTGCTGACGATGGCTGCAGCTGCAGCAACCGCGTGATGTCATCAGAACCAACAACTGCCCATCACACGTACACTCACTGACTGCTGCTGCCGGCGAGTGACAACGTCTTCACGCAGTGACAGTCCACGTCTGCCTTGAGCTGCTGTGACACTCCAGCTGCAGCAGCAGCCCACGTCGTTCGTGACTCGTCAGCCGTACTCCAGTGTCGTCGTCAAGTGAAGCCGAACTGCAGCAACAACTAGCGATGATGAGTTCAACCACAGAGAAGTCGACGACAGGCGTGAGTCGATTGTATGGAGCGAGCAGCTACGATAGCGTCGACTCGCAGTTCACGGAACCCGACGACGACGAAGTGGATGAAGAACTGCGTTTCTTCGAGGCTTGTATCGAGTGCGACGATGACGCACTGTACGACATCATTCACGACGGTGTCACGTGGGATGAAGTCAACAAACGCGACAAGTCGGGCAGAGTAAGCACGCCATCTGTTTCCTGATGTCTTCTCTTAATTACCTCCCCCACCGAAGGTGATAGGAGGTTATGTTTAGTATATAGCAGACTGCGCCCCTTCATCGGAGGAAGATCGAGCCACCATTGTAGACAACATGCGCCAAAAATTTGGTAACGTTTGCACGTGTAGTTCTGGAGATATCCTCGCGGAGTGACAGACACAGAGACACACAGACGTACTAATCACAATACTTGCGCATACGGGGGTTTGCAAGGCGATGAATGCATCCTTTGTTACACTGTGCTTCAGGTAACTACAGAGGCCATTGCAAACCTTTCAACACGAATTTCTGAACACAGTCGTTCTTACAAACCGTTTTATACTGTGAAGTTTTTGACAGTTCATTAAAACGATCACTTTTTGCACCTGTTTGTTTTGCCATAGCATTCCATAAAAATTTGTTTTTTTGATGTTTAGGCCTTCTAAATTTCGTAACAAGCCATTCACGTTTTTGGAAATGGCACCCGATTCAGCGCAAATTTAGACATCACAGTGATTCTTAGGGCTGCCGTGTGCTTGGCTGTGATTTGTTTTTTTTCAATAAAACTACATCAAATAAAACTACATCAAATTAAGTGTGTTTATGTGTTGTGCATTTGACCGTACGGCACTGCGTAAACGAGCCTTAAGCTGCCAGATACGCGTGCTATGTTCGAGTATTGATTTCCCTTTAAGCCGTCGTGTGAGCGTCGTTCGTTGACACTGTTCTAATAGCGGGCCGCTATACAATACAATCCACGCAGACGTTGAATAACGACAGCACCGGCAACTTGCGACTGACAACAGCGAAAAATGACACATCTGCAGCTGTTGACGATCACGTTGACGTGATGCTTAGCTGCAACAGTCGACTCGACATGTATCGAGTCGACTGCTGCAGCTAAGCATTACGTCGAGGTACGAGGCCACGGGGGGTTTAGAGCCCTCAAATGAGTAATTAGCCCACAAAACCGAGCACAGTTAAGCATCTTGAGCAGCGAATTTAGTTAGCTATCTGGGAACTGTATTGACGTTCCTGCTTGCCTGTTGAATTTTTAGTTGTCTATTGAAGTTATATACAAGAAAATTGAATGAGCCCTAAATCGAACGAATAACTCACATGCCGATAGGCAAGGTGTCGATATGTCGTTTACGGTTCGTTTTTGTTTGTTTGTACGGTTACGGCTTTCTCCGTCGAGGATAAAGCTATCGACGTCAAATTTTGCACGGTGGTTCAGGGGCGTCCTGGGCAGGGAATGTCCCATTTTGAGGAACTTTGCTCCCCCGAAAGCCCTAAATCGGACGAATTGGCACACGGCCCAGACCCCTGTGGGGGAGTTTACAGCGCTCCCCAGACCCCCTAGCTACGATGCCTAAGGGATGGGAAGGCTCTACCGTTAGATGGGCAGAGCATTGGACTTGCGATCAACAGCTGTTGCGTTCAAATCCTAATCGGGGCAAAAGCTGCGTGACAACTTTGGGCAAGTTGTTCACACCTATGTGCCTCTGTCACTAAGCAGTATAACTTGGTACCGGCCAGGTGGCGGCGATGCTTTGCGACTGGGAAGGTAACCGCAGGCGTGGCGGAAAGTAATGGCAGCCTAGCGCCGGGTGGATGACTTATAGCCACCTGCGGGCTGCTTGAACGCCGAGATCAGCTCCGGACCCAACGCTCGGTAACGAGTATGGGAAGCCTTTTCCCTTTTTTACAAGGCGTTTATTTGAAACAAGACTGTAGGCCTGCCTTATGCATGTGACGGTTTCTAAAGGCAAACAATGCAGTTACTATAAAGCAAAGGGCCTTATATAAATGTGTAAGAAGTTCCTGTCTTGCTTCACACAAAAGACATCGAAATTGTTTGCGACTTTGACGGAAAATGCTGTAGTCATTATTTTTTTTGTCAACCGATGACACCAGGCTGCTTCTGGTTTTCAGAGGAAAGAGAGGCTGATTATAAAAATCAGCGGCGTTGCCGATGTCTAGCTTAGTGGCTTTCTTGTCGGCGTCTGTGTTGTTGTTACGGGCAGTATCGCCTGCAGGGCAAAGTGCCAGTATTAAATTTACTCAGATATCGATTCTTGGGTTTTCGTCCCGCAGGAACGACATTTTACACCGATAAGTGTGATATTTCGCGTGGAAGACTAGACTGTCGACTAGGCCCACATGTTTTAAGTAGCGTTCTCACTGAACCGCCGCACTGCAGTGAGATCGCTACTTTACTCTTGACTGCCACGCCATAGAACGCCGCCGCCGCTGACGTACGCCCCGCCGCCGCCGGTCAAAACTCCGAACCACCCGGCGGCGGCGACGCCGAAAGAATGACGTCGGCGAAGCGCTCTACATTTGAAATGCCTTTCGTCGTAAGCAAGGACGGTGCCATAGTTTTTGACCCCCTACCTTGTTTTTACCTGGGGGACATGAAACAGAACGCTGCACATATTTAATTATCGTAATATTATTATGACGTCTAAACGCTTACCTGCACCAAATGAAATTACATAACAGTGGCTTGTGTGACTATTGTGGCGAGATTGAAGCTGTAGGACACTTTTTAAAAATCCTAATCGGAGCAAAAGCTGCATAACAACCTTGGGCAAGTTGTTCACACCTATGTGCCTCTGTCACCAAGCAGTATAACTTGGTACCGGCCAGGTGGCGGCGATGCTTTGCGGCTGGGAAAGTAACCGCAGGCGTGTCGGAAAGTAATGGCAGCCTAGCGCCGGGTGGATGACTTATAGTCATCTGCGGGCTGCTTGAACGCCGAGATCAGCTCCGGACCCAACGCTCGGTAACGAGTATGGGAAGCCTTTTCCCTTTTTTACAAGGCGTTTATTTGAAACAAGACTGCACAAAAACAGAGTTGCTAGAAATATAACATGCCTGCAAAAATGTACGTGCGTTGACCTCTCCTATCCTCCTCACCTTTGCAAGGTAGAGGGAGGGGGGGGTATTGTCTCTCCCTCAGCCTCCCATGGTGGCCGTCCATGGTCGTAAGTCACTGACGACGGAAGATGCCTTCAGCCCCTACCGTAGGCTATGTTATTTTTCATTCGTTGCTAATGGTAACCATGTGCTAGTTGCGTATCGTGATACCTTACAAATGTCTTACAGCGCATCGTCGCTCCGAGATGCAGATGTGTGGTTTCGCATTATTTGTCAGTAATAGCATATATGCTCTAAATGGCTTTGTTATTTACATCTGTATCCGTGCACATTTCATAACAAGTAGTCAAAGAATTTTGATGAAAGGCCGCATCGCATGTCGTGCTGGGGTTATTGAGGATTGAATGATCCCTTTTGCTGCGTACACCGCAGCAGAGACTCCCAATGCTTTTAAGTGGGTCGGAAAAATCCCTAAAATTGCCCCTCCCGTGGGAGATCTCCACCCCATCTAAGTTACACATGCTTGTTAGGCCCACGTGAGTTAGCCCCCAAACGGCATCTCGATCGGTTCAGTCGTTTTTGCAGGGCTCACGAAGGTGACCAACAGACAGACAGACAGATAGATAGACGATACGATACGATGCGGTATATTTATGTGCGCTCAACAGCTGGCTGGAGGCCAGATTAATCTAGAACACGGCACCGTAAAAACAAAAAATAACGAATAAACTACAAACAAAAAACGGCTAGATCAGAAGACACACAGACCACGCTATTCCGTCTGTAGCAAGAGGCCGCATCTAGCACATGCTGTCATAATAATCGCCCAACAGTACGCAACACTCTATAATAATCTTTGCTGATAAAAATGTGTGACACGATACTATATATTAACGTGCGCCAAAAAGCTGGCGGTTAGCCAGCAAAATCTGCCGCATGGAACCAAAACTGTAAAAATAATGAAAAGAACTAAAAACAAAACACCGATATATCTCAAAAGATGCAGACCACATAATAGTCAATGGGGTCAGTCCTGTAGTTATGTTTGGCGATATGATTAGGATGACATTGACCTTTGGAGCGATAGCGGAAAGAAAGAGAAAAAATGTGATGAGAGTATTCAAGTGTCGGTCGTTGCTTTCTGTGGTTTAATTATCGTTGCGCGGCGTTCATCTGCCTTGTCGCTCCAGGTTAGTGAAGTCAGTGTGTAGGTCTACGTGGCAGCCACGACTTTCATTCCGCAACGTCGTCGTTCTGTGTCTGGATTTAATCAGCCGAGGACACGCTGCTTAATTGCACAGACACTCAGCCGGAGCACTGCCCTCCCGACTGACCACTGACCGCTAGTATGTGGACGATGAACGACATTGCTGCTGACCGGAATCACTCACGTTCATCGATCGATTTCCGGTCAACACGACCAGCAGCACTGCAGCAGCAGCAGCAGCAGCAGGCCCTCTGTATCACACAAGACCGACCCCCTGTCCCTCCACACGACGTCATAAATTGACTTACTGCACGCGGTCGTACAGCGATGAGGCTCGGGCGTTGAAGAGAGTGCGAGGAAGGATGGAACCGTAATTTCAGACAAGATGAACGTCGTGCACCAGCAATGTTGACATTTGACTTCGCGTGACTATGACGTCGCTATAGATATCCGCAGACACAGCTCGAGTTTCGTATTTGCGTGTCTACGATCGATCAGCAGTATACCCTATAGACTCTTATCGATCTTTCTCTGTTCATACAATCACGTCCACTCCGGAACATCGGGGTTTATGCTATTCAGACCTTTATGATCCTGTGGACCGGAATTACAAATAGGCCTAATCTGTTAATGCCGGTTCGGTTCACTTACCAAGGCTAGATCATAAAGAACGCTAGTTGTGTTACTGTAACTAGGTAACTAAAACGCAGCATCATCTCATCGGACTTTCGGATGTACAGTGTGTCTCAGAAAACAAAACGCTCGACTTTTGATCACAACTTCGACAAATGTAGAATGATTTACAAAATTCTTTCACTGCCAGATTCCTGAGGAAATTTTGTACACACACATTATCAAGATAATACTCAGCAGGTGCAGACTGTTGGTGTTACTATGACAAGGAGAAAGAAATATATGTTGATGGACGTAGGAAGGCGAAGTTAATTTAGCATTAACTGGACTTTACGTTAAGGAAGTATATAGTTAAGCGTGCGATTCCACACCGCTGGCGAAGCGAAGTCTGCTGTCTACAACTGCCTTGTTCTGTACAATAATAGAAGCATGGAAACCAGTCTAGGAGTCTATATATGCTGCAATTATTATTATTATACTACATCGCAGTACTACGTAGGTAAATACCGCTTATTGCGAACGACCCAGTAGCGTGGTCAGTCGGTCTGTCTGTCGGTTTGTCACCTAGTTAGCCCTGCGAAACTTCTGAAGCGATCGAGATATCGTTCGCGTTGAGGACTCGGGTGGGCCCAGGGAAACACCTATTACATATAGCGGACCTCTTCAGTCAATCAAGCAATCATTTATTTGCACGTCGATGCTAATACTGTATTGTGTTCGTTCAACACAATACAGCCATCTAGTTACCGTTAGAATCAATTTTATTCTTCACCTCGGCAGTACGCCGCGTACAAGGAACGTACTTCCCACATTTTCGGCAACGTCCGATGTCCGATATTGGGTAAACCACGTACATTCTGCAGCTGCCTGGCTTCACCGTGGAAGAAAAGCAGACTGAATAGGAAACTGAAAGTAAGTAACACGGCAGATAACGCTGGCATCACTCAGTCGCAGGCACGTGACACTAGGTATCGTCGAATGCATGAACTAAACAACTCGCGCGTCAGTAAATAAGTAAACAGTTGTGTCACCTGTCGAGTACGCCGGTGGGAAACGCTCTCTTTGAGCCTACGAGTATATTGCAGTGTGCCTCCAGATACACTGCAACCCGTCTAGTTCTGATTGTCACCGTGTTTTAAATAAAACCCATTCGTGGGGGTCACGCCCCTTATCCGACTGACATGCCATTTGGGGTGTCGAGTGGTATCCCGAACGTAATCATCCATACCAAATTTCATGTTGATCGGCTGAGGGGTTTATGGGTGGCAGGACCCCCAAAAGTGTCATTTCCTATACTTATTGGAAGGACCCTTACAACAGTCCTGCACTACCGTGCAGACTGTGATATTTTGCACGTAGCTTGTGACCGGATCGTAACACCTAGCATTGCGACGTTGTGACAAACACATCGATCGCACGTCGTGTACCGTCGGTAAATGGCGAAACGTTCGTCGGCCAAGGTGTCTCTAATGGGATGGGACACCAACATCCGTCACGTTTCTCACGCTGCACTGCAGTGCGACTCCAGATCCAGCTCAGTTTAACCGTGACAGGCAAATGTATCGTCGTCGTCTTCACCTGTTGCCGTTATTTTCTGCCTCGTATTGATGTCAGTCAGAGTACTCAGTCAGTGTCGCACTCAACGTCAGTTTCACAGATGTATTAAACTGTAGAAGCAAACCTGTTTTTATATATCAATAAATGTAAAAAAAAACTGCAGTTTATATACACACTGTTAACGGCGACGGATCGAAAACCGCAAAAATCATAAAAAGGCAATGTTAACCACACTAACATAGCCTGAATGTC
>Ga0209780_1003659_pt1 | contig 11565 bp, 7 predicted proteins | sample WorMetexBAHAMAS2_FD_187384 | JGI IMG/M metagenome (GOLD analysis project Ga0209780, IMG submission 187384) | Marine gutless worms symbiont microbial communities from Max Planck institute for Marine Microbiology, Germany - Inanidrilus exumae... | ecosystem: Host-associated > Annelida > Digestive...
GCGCAACCAGTGTTCTTGAAGAGCATCCGCGTAAGAAAGTTACTGTCAGTGAGTGAGGAAGACCGAGGGGGTAGTTGGAAGTTATGTGCACGCTCTCTCAGTTCGTAGTGCTGGTCGCGTTGACGATAGATCACGGGCATTCGCTGGGACGCTGAAAAGGGAGTGGGAAATGTGAATGTCAGATAAATTGTGGAAAGCGAAACTTCCAGTAGCATAGGACCAGTGGTCGAATTAAGAAGAAAGTAGTGGAGGACGACATCAAGGCGCCGAGACTTCGACGCCAGGGGACTAACAATCGCCGCGGGGAAAAATCGCTCCGTCTCCCGATATCTGAAGTTCGCGACTGATGCGCATCACGGCGGCTGCAGTTGAATGCAACAAAGACGGACGGAGTTCGCATGGTTCGGCTCGCATGCCGACATGCTCAAACCGTCCGTCTGTCGGTCGGCGATGTCTCTGGTCAACTTACTGCCGACGACAAAAACCGGATAAATGCTATACCAAGACCTTCACCTTGGCGTTTCTGCTCGACGCTGAGCTCACCATGAAGCAGCACATCAATAATAATAATAATCGTTTATTACGCCAAAAACGGCAGCCAGTACATATGAAAAAGACAACAAAGCACAAACTACTAAAACACTATAAACACATCAAATAAGGATAAAATACTACGTAGGCCTACACTAAAGTCCAAGCGTACTAGTAAACAGTGTCCAAACTGATCTCTTGATACTTACAGTAGAACAGTACGGGTTACAAATATTGTATTTACTGGAGAGACCACAATATTCATAGAATACTGCAAGCAGTTTAACCAAACTCCGTAAGCCAATAATGTTGCCAGGAGCTGTTTCTTTCAGCTGCGACGTATTAAGTAGCGTTCTCACTGCGGCCGTTTACGGCGCGTAACGGCCGTCGACGGCCGTTACGCGCAGTAAACGGCCGCAGTGAGAACGCTACTTCAGACGGCTGCGACGTTGCGTAGACCACAACACAGCCATGCAGTTGGTCTGTAGCCTGGTGCTGTCCAGATTAGACTACTGCAACATTGTCTTATCTGGACTGTCAAAGTCAACATCAATTCTTCAGCATGTCCAGAACGGTTGGTAGTTGACTTTCGGCCACACGACCACATCACAGGCGTTGATAGATCTGTACTGGCTGCCCGTCGAGTTCCGCATCAAGTACAAAATGTGTTTTTGATGCATGGTGTACACTGGCCAGATACCATGGTTCCGACAGCCGTCAGTGACAGTTGCACTGGCCTTCGTTCGGGCAACACGATACACCCAACAGTGCGTCCGTACAAAGTTCGGCGATCGCAGTTTCTCATCAAATGGACATCATATCTCGAACACTCTCTCTCCCTATCTCCATGATATCACTAATACTGCAAAATTCAAAAGTTCCCTTAAATTGCACTTTTTTAATTTAACTTTTTCGCGGTTGAACATTTTTTATTTTGTACTTAGCATACAGTTAAGTATTTTATGTATGTATGTATGTATGTTGTTATTAAGTAAATATTGCTCAATCAAATAAACAAAGCAAACACGTCATCACGTACTTCAGTGACTGTACATACAATAAGAATTATTAACTACACCGTGTCCGTAAAAATGGTGCCACTATATTTTTGCATCTAACTTTGCCAAACACTGACCTATAATCAAAATACTTTTGCCGACAGCCTGTATCAGTTGGGATATATTTACGCATGAATCGCAAAGTGTACGTTACCTATGATTTAAACTGTCGCGTCGAAAAATGAAGGACTTATTACAGTCACAGTCAGTCACACAACTCAACTCAACTCGACAACCCACCTCGAAAGGTGGCTCACAAGAGAAAAGAAGCTCACAAAAGCTTAATCATATCCCCGATTCTTTAGATAACAGTCAAGTCGCTCTTTAAATGTTGATAACGTACCACAATGCAGTAATGGCTCAGGCAATCTATTCCACTCATCAATAACTCTTGACGGTAAAAAATTCTTTCTAATGTCTAGATGAGCCTGAAGTATATACAACTTAAATTCATGACCTCTGAGTCCAGTACTTGACATAGTGAAAAAGTCACTAGGTTTAACATCATCAAAACCCTTGAAAATCTGAAACATTTCAATCAAATCTCCTCGCAATCTTCTTGTCTCAAGTGTATTTGACAAACACTGACATGTATATGACACACAAACACTGTACAAGTGGTAAATGTCCATGAAATGTGCAAGACAAAACGTTGCTAGGAAACATGTTCCGTCGACGAGCGCTATTTCCGATGATCCTGCGTGACATTTACGATCATTCACTTATTACAAACTCTTTTCAAATGCGATTTTTCGTACAGCTATGCAACAATTGATAATATACTCCCCGCAAAAGCGAGGGAGTATGTTTTACCGACGTTGGTTTGTGTGTCTGTCTGTATGTCTCTCTGTGACCACGATAACTAAAAAGATTGTGGACGGATTTGTACCAAATTTTACGGGAAGGTTCCTAGGGGGAAAAAGACCAAGTTCGTGTTTCGTTACGATCGGTAGAGGGATGTGAAAGTAACGGTCATAAACTCCGTAAACCGGCGATTGTTTACATTTTATGCTTCTAATAGTAAGTGTGGCAAGTGTTGGCGACAAAAACCCACAAATTTCGCAATTGGGTAGTCTTGCGGCTAGCCAGTAAACCTACCCAATATGCAAATTCATGAAGAAACGTGATTAGTCGATCAACACTGCGGAAACGGCTGTTCCATGAACCGCGCACCCCCATTGTGCTGGCAATCCGCAGTAGCTTTCGCGGGGAGCTGTACTCTCTCGGAGTACTTTCCATCTAGTTTCAACTGATATGGAGCGTCGCGCGGTCTCTCTCTGCGACCGCTGAGCCTTTTGTATTCATCGCAACGACACCGCAGTCCTGTCACTGTCGCGATGTGTGGATGATTGTTCTTTTTTGTACAAGTTTTATGACGTTGTAATGTGGTGCGGCGGCGCGCAAGAAATGTGTTCCAGATATTACGCTGTATCGCGTGCATTCACGGAACGTACGCTGCACGCCATTGGTTTGAATTGCCGATGACAGGAAGTGGGCCTCTGGGAGTTGCTGGATGCCCGGCGTATTGGTCCGCGAACCGATGAACATGCTTTATTATCTGCCCCATAGCTATAGCATATAGCATGGGACAGATAATAAAATCGTTTTGCGTCTGTACGTGCGTGTGTGTGTCCGTCTGTGGACACTCTCACGGTCGCATTTCGTCGTCGATTTTCACCAAATTTGACACGAACGTGTAAACCCCCAAAAGTAAGAACGAGTTCGTTAAGGTCAATATCGCCCCACCCCTTCCGCTATTTCCCCCCTATAAACAGCCATTTTTTGACCCAGAGGTCCTGAAAACCCATGCAAAAATGAAAAACCCAATATCTGCCTTAAATGTTCACGAATCACCGAATTCCCGCGCGACATATGAAATCGGGGTCGGGGAACACGATGGTGACGTCAGATTTTTGACCGGAAGTCATGGACTTGTGAACTTGGCTATGGGGCAGATACCATGTTCCACAGAACGTATTTCTTGTTGCTCATAACATCGCCAACGAGGAGTTATTAACCTGGTTGCTTTTGTCGCGTTGTTCGCTCCTCCCTAGTTGATTGTCGTGGACAGGGATGTTAACTAGGCCAGGAGTAGACGAGGCCAATGCCGATGGCAAGGCCGAAGTCTGTGCTTATGAGGCCGAGGCCAAGTTACTAACCCACACGTGAACGCGCCTATTTCAGCATCAGCACTACGTTTCACATGGCATCGTGGCAGTTCAAATATTATCACTGCTTTAAAAAAATGCCAGTTCTTCAAGTATTTTGTCACTCATCCTGGCTCTATTCGGTCGCATTATAAGTTCACTTTGACTGCAAACTCTCTCCACCGTCTGTGCAACATACCACAAAGACCACAATTTCCCAAACTGTCACACTCCAAACACTAGAGCTAGTCCCAAAAATGACATTAAGTAAGTAAGTAAATTATCCACGTGAGCCCATGCTCACCGCTCGCTGGTCGCGTGGAGTTCTTTGTCGTCGACGGCCGCTAATCCGGCGGATACGAGCGATGAGGCACGGCGCTCTCGTGTCGCCGATGAGTCGACCATCTCATCGATCACCATCTCAACAGGATTGCCGGGCGACAAAGCTTATAAATCACCCGACCGGGACATACACCGTAACAGACGCGCACGGCAACTCCAAGTATACGGGCGCTCTAACACGAGCCGTTTCGTAGTAGCAGCTGTAGAAGAAGAATCACTGGCGCCGGAACCTATTCGGCAGACACGGCCAAAGTCGTACCACTTTTCAGGTCTATAGTAATAATAATTTCCGAATTTTTATCACTACCAGCAGCGTTTTGTGGCCCTAAAATATGCTAAAAATGCGTTGGCAGCCGGAGCTCTGCCCAGGACCAGGGAGCTCACGACGCTCCCCAGACTCTCTAGACGGCTGGGGAGGGAAGCACCCCATCCTCAGACCTCACCCCCTCACTACTCGGCGCCTAGATTCTCGCGCCTGCGACGTTCGTTTTTCAACCCGAGCCGTACCACTTTTTGAAACGTTCCGGTGCCCATAAGAAGAATTATCTTCAGTCGCCAATGAGTTCAGTCCCACGACCCATAACGACCGATAATTATTGAATATATTGAAACAGCTTCTGTTTGAGAACGAACGTTGCATGGATGATCATTAGGTCATATAATACTACATGTTACGTGAGAACGGTAGCGTTTTCATAAGAGGTTGAATAACAAAATATTGGCTTCGACAAATGAAGAGAATTCAAGCCGCAAAGCGCACTGTTACTACTTTGCCTTCGGGAGCGGTTACGAAGTATTGTAATGAGTGTGTCTGTGTGTGTCTGTGTGTTTGTCTGTCTGTCAGCGAGAATATCTCCGGAACCACACGCGCAATCTTTATCCAATTTTTGTGTATGTTGCCTATGGCCGTGGCTCGGTCCTCCTCTGGCAGGGTGACGAAATCTCAAGGGAAGGAGCAATTTTGGGTGTTTTCTTCCCCATTGACTATGCATTGTACATCATCATCATCATCATCATCATCATCATCACAATGGTATTTTTAAAGTGGCCTAAGCAGCAACGCCACATCGAGGACCACTATAGTCAGAGTAAGTACGAGCAGTATCAGTCAGTGTTTTTAACAGCAGCGGAATAAGTATGTCTTCAGATGGCGCCGGAAGGTTGACAGGGACGGAGCGGAGCTGACATCATCTGGTAAGCTGTTCCAGACCTTAGCACCAGCAATCGGAAAGGCGCGACTGTACCGACAATTGGCAGGCGGAAGGACGGAACGTCGAGCTGATTAGACGATGCCTTTGTCGACTAGACCAGTCAGTAACGCGAGTAAACTGAGTCTACTGAGACGTCATGTAAGGCGGCGCCGTACCGTGCAGAGCACGAAATGTCAGTGTAGCTACCTTAAAGAGCACAGCGCAGCATTTGGGACACATGCAAAAATGGCTGAACCGATTGGCATGCCGTTTGGCACGATACGATAAATGAGCATGGCCCTAGGAACAGTGTGTTACGTGGGGGTGACGATTCCCGAAGGGGAAAAGACAATTTTTGGGGAAACATGTGCCCGACGAGCCTAACACCGCTAACGATTGCCAATTTTGCTACGAAGGACCGATTTCACTAAAAGTTACTTATTTACCATAAAAGTCGGACAGAATTCCATTTTCTATTATTAAAGTGCATATTGTGACTGACTATTTCGAAATTACTCGCAAACTAAAGTAAAAGAGGACAGGAGAAATTTGACGATTAATGCCAAGAATTACCGACATGCACGTCCACGTAGCTACTGTTACCATGGTAACGGTGAACGATGCATGGACGTAGGAAAACGAAGTTAATTTAGCGTTAATGGGATTTAGGTTAAGGAAGTATATAGAGTTAAGGAAGAACTGATTCGATTAGTAGCGAATTGGACTGGTCCATGCAGCGGCACGCGACAGGGGCAAACACTTAATTGCAAGCGTTGGACGAGTCTATTATCCGCCGCGAAGTGGCGGCTGAGATTGTACACCGCGGGCGAAGTCTGATACCTACGATTGCCATGATTTATTTATGCGATTAGTAGCCAATGCAATCGGGATAGGCCTACTGTGTTGTGTAGTTCGATGCAGTTCTGTTAGGCCTTAGACATTGGGGGTTAAACACAGGCTAGTATAGGTAACGTTTTTATTCAACGTTTACAAACATTTTTTTATTTTTTCACGTTTTTAAGTTTTTTATTTGAACGTTTTTTTACATCTATGACATTAAGGAAGTATATAGATTTAAAGGTGCGATTGTACACCGTACCGCGGGCGAAGTCTGATATATACAACTGCCTTGTTGTATTATGTTTTAATTTATGCTGTCGTCTGGCGTAATGAATAATCATCATTACATCATTTACATACAGAAATACTGTACTATTTTCGTCTCTAGTCGTCTATAGCGACTATTAACCGACGCAAACAATATTTCATAGTTATATCTCTGGTGCTATTTTTTTAAAGAACGTTGAGTTTGCATTTCAGTTTATAGATTTTGCGTAATATAAACGCCGTGCGTGTAAATCGATAGCCAGACGGCGGGCGACATTACTACTAAAACTACGTCGTCTAGAATCATCGCGACAGTTTAAACGACTACAGCGATGGCGGGCGTCCTTCGACCACACGTACGCAAGAATACCCACACTTCCGGCAATGACGTAATCGCCTTGATCAAATGTCGCTCACCGTTCTTTCGTGGGAACATAATCCATCCGTCAGCTTACTGCTAATGGTCGTTGAAAGCGTCCAGGAAGCGACGTAATGCGAGAGGCATCGACGAGTATAGGTGAGCGTTATCGTGCGAATTGTCTTCGCGGCTTCCCGCCTGCCCGCCGTACGTAGACACGACAGATAGTGAGGATCCATTGCGAATCTTCGTGCATCTAGGTACACTTTCATCAGAGCTTGAACAAACGCCGTCGACAGTTTACAGTATTTCTGCCACACATTTTAGTCTAGTTGCCTTCGTGTGCGTATCATATGTACGCTTAACGTATAAATATAGCAGATATGTTTTGGTCAAACGTTTTATCACGTATCAAGTGCCTCTGCCATTCACACTTTTGCCCTTGCTCTTTGTAGCAAATTTAGGGAGCCTTGTGCTCTCGGTCCCTGTGAAAAGTTCTGAAAAAATACTCACCGAAAAAAAGTTGATAAATTCATTAAATTCATACTCAAAGTCACTTTCAATGACCAGGCTTGAATGGACTATGACGTTTTATATTCTAGAAAGGGGTGGGCCCTTCTAAAATTCTAAATACGTTACTGGTTATATTATTAAAGCCAAACGAAAACCACAGCGCGAACAGCGCCACGGTTTGTAACATGACCAGGCGTTGTTTCAGTTTATTAACAAATTACGATACGATACGATAATGATATATTTACGTACACTCAAAAACTTCTCGGAGGGCCAGCTTAATTTAGCGCATGGGACCAAAAACTAAAAATAAGGAAAAATAAAAACCGAGTAGCTCAGACGAAACGGTCCGGGTGATAGAAAGTGCACGGCACTTGGTGAAGCGAGCGCATATCGTCGCCATGTCACTTTGAAGTCAGCACCGCAAACGTGCTACTTACTTACAGTTAGAAAACGAAAGTAAAAGCAGCGGAATTAGTGGAAATGACCAGCAGTCGCAGGGTGGCGGCACTTGTGGCCATAGAATTATAAACACAGATAATGGTGATATTATGTTATCACGTCTCTGCTTATGATCGACTGGTAAACGTACGATATCCACCATATCAGGAATCCGGATTAATTCAAAATTTAAACAACTCTACTCCGGTCCACATAGTCTAACTATTGCATAAATTTTATGTAAATCATCCATAACTTTTTTCAGTTATTTTGTTCGCAAACATTGAAACAGACAGACAGACAAACAAACACGGGTCAGAAAGTTACGGACACCAACTTGTGGCGGAGGTAATGACGTATAAATCGGGTGACAGTGACATAGTTTATTCATTCTATGCCAACTGTTTCTGCCCGCCATAATGTACAGCAAGGAAATGTAACTACACTAAGTCGTGTTAGTTTGATATCGCCGATCTGGCGCTAGCACTAAGCTTTTCTTAAACCTACCGATTCAATTTCATTTAAACAAGGTGTCGCCCTAACGGGACGTAACCCTTCTGGCCCGCCGTGCAATGTCGGCCGCCAGACCTGTCACGCGCCCGGCCCGCCCGCCGGCCGGCAGCGTTACAGACGACGACGACAGACAACAGACACCAGCGAGCAAAACAATACTGGCTCATTAGGCGGGCCAGTAATAACGCGACAAATCTTCAACTGTTAACAAGACATCATGCCCTACAACATGGAGATTGTATCGTGGCCATAGATTACTGTGACGTCATTTCACCCTATCTATTCGACGAAAGAACGTTGGTACAAGACAGTGGACATGCCACATTAGTGACTCAATTCCTTCCGTTTGTCTGTCGCTTGCTCGCCGTTAAGTGCAGTATTGTTTATGACGTGTTTATTAAGTCCTTGTCGGCAGTGAGTATACGCATGACTGAACACAACTCCTTCGACAACGTCGATAGCGTTATCGGGACTAGTGCCGAGCTTTTTGCAGTCGTGTCAGACTGTCAGTGACATCGATTTTACGGCACTATCATCGATTCTCGTGATCACGGACTATAAAACCGGTCTCTGTTCGACGAAAATCCAGTTAACAGCGTTTCAGCACCGCAATGTCTTCCCACCAACCAACGTCGAGTAAGATTCTATCCTTATTGTATAGCGCAATTGTTGCTGTTGAGATGAGTTGGCCCGCGGACGAAACTGACGCAAAGGAAACACCCCCAAAAACGTTAATTCAATTCTGTCGCAGAAGAATGGCGCGTCACGGCCGACATGTTGCCAACAAAGGTGGGTGCTCAATGTGATAAACTTACAACTCTTGCGATTGCGTATAGACTTCAATATGCGTAACGTCCGTACATTATAACAATATTTAATAATTTCTACAAATTTCACAAACATACTGCTGTGCTCAATACTAGTCCTTCCATCACATGGGGACGAGTGTGCAAAAATCATAAAATCAAAATAAGAAAATAATGACACGCAGTCATTTAGCTCTTTCTGCGTCAGCTAAGCTTCCTATTTTACGCAAAGTTGCAATATTTAGTCTATACGCTTTAGCAAAAAAGCAGAAAAATTGGCAAAGTTCTGAATTTTGGACAAAGTTCCAGAAGAAAGTATACTATATTTTGGAGATATTTTAAGTCCCTCACAGCATAATGTATAATAGGGTAGTCGCTAGCTCAGTGCGTTCATTCATTTCGATAGAACTCCGACTTGTAACAGACATACAGACAGACAGACACCTGGACTGGGCCACAGCACGTTGCGCTATGCACGTGCGTTTCGTATGCTTCGCGTAGTAAAAACGACCTGCGCCGACTTAAAAAATGTTCGTCATTTCAAGAATATTATTTTTAAGTGCTGCAAATGGCAGCTACACGATAAACAATTGATATAACGTTGGACTGACGTATAACTGCGCAGTCTGGAAAAACAGCTAAAATTCAATGGCACAAATATTATACCGATAGACTGATTCGTTAAAGACATCGGCGGTAATTTGTTTCACTATTTCTCATACACGCGAAAGAGTAGCCATGATTTTGCACAGGGGTCTACGTCTATGCGAACAAGCAAGGAATAAAAGGTATGTTATAGGGGGCCTGGGCTGCACTGTAATCACGTACAAAAATGTATACTGGTATTGAGACAAACAATAAAACTGTCTCAACTCTCCTTGTTTACAAGACGTTTCAAAACATTTCTGGTAAGATGCATGGGCCCCTAGCTACGCAGTGCAGACATTGTGAAAAAGACTATATTCCCACTGGAATATCAGTATATTATGAAATCCGAATACGTGATAATCTGCGTTTAACGATCTCTAGCGGTTAACATAACACCTCTGATTCATTGGCACTAAAATAACTATCAAGTGCTTTATAAACGTATTACTTACTTACGTATATATCTTCGACTCATACTAGGGTTGTCAACAATTGAAAATAAAAATACTGAGGCGCGATGCGGTGCGAATCAGCATCATCCGCGAAGTCAGTCACGATGGAGTATGTAACTCAAAATTCGGCTATACGAAATTTACAAATATCGATATCACACGTTTTGCGTTTGGCTGGTACTCATTTTACTGCCCCACGGTTGGTAGAAGGCTGCGTCGACCTGGGTGGCTAGTTACATACTGAAATAAAGTGCCGCCTCCGGAAGTCGAACTCGGACACGGTCACCCATCCCAGTACTAACCGGGCTCAGCGTAGGTAACCTAGTTGATCTAGACCAACGACGCCACCACTACGCCATGCCGCCATCCGGGTACGTGAAAACACGGGACGTCTTGCGTCCCGGGAAGACCCGAGTCGCGGGACGCGGGAAATGAACGCCAAAATGGGACGTTCCGGGAAATACGGGACGGTTAGCGGTTCGTTTATGTATATTCTGTCGTCGTACGGCTAATGTCAGTGACCGATCGATGGAAGTATGAACCGGAGAACTCGACATACAATGAAGTGGAACAAGCGAACCGGCTTGACAAGCAAGCGTGTGTGGTCGACAAACACGCTATTAGTGTCTACGTTAGACCTATCCATCACGTCCATGTCACTCGCATGTAACTATTTCTTGTCGATATTCTGATCAGATAGCGCACATCCTTCGTCCGTCCTCTCGTCTCCGTATAATTTGCATTCGTTATCGTGATCCATCTGTCCATTTGTCTATCTGTCCGGCCATCTCATTACGTCCGCCACTTATGGACGGGGGTACTGTTTACGCCGCCGTTTGTCTGTCTGTCTGTCTGACTGTTTGCTAGCCGGATAACTCAAAACGTTCACTCGCCATTTAATTCGCACAAAGCAGCACAATAAAACGGTAAAAATATAAGAATATATAAATTAGTCCCGTACGGTACTGGCGGTCGACTCCTACTTGCTGCCAACTTCAAAGTCATGTGACACAAAAACTAGGACAAAAATCAAAAATCCGGCCTCGATAAGCTGTAGATATTGCCCCCCTAATTTAAGAATCCCTGGTAATTTGCCAGCCCCCATTATAAATGTGAGAGGAGATAGCCTTTGAAAATGGCCGAATTTCCGAGTTTCAAGGGCTCGTGACCTTGACACTGACCTTGGATCGTGTCATATAGCATACCGTCATGCATCACTCGTCGACCTCTACATACATACCAAATTTCATTGAAATCGAAGAAACTTTTTGTGGACGGACGGACGGACGTGCGGACGGGCGGACGGACATTTGAGACCCACTTTATTAGGTCGACTTATCGAATTTCTTTACGCAAGCATGTCGCGCTCGCGCTGAATTTCGTCTCTAGCCGACCATTTTCGTCGTCCAGATAGAGTACTCGATGTGTGTGTGTGTGTGTGTGTGTGTGTGTGTGTGTG
>Ga0209780_1003660_pt1 | contig 11565 bp, 6 predicted proteins | sample WorMetexBAHAMAS2_FD_187384 | JGI IMG/M metagenome (GOLD analysis project Ga0209780, IMG submission 187384) | Marine gutless worms symbiont microbial communities from Max Planck institute for Marine Microbiology, Germany - Inanidrilus exumae... | ecosystem: Host-associated > Annelida > Digestive...
TTGCCCAGTAACTGTCCGTTAGTCATCAACTGGTTCACTTTACCCTAGCTGCTGCACTACTGGCAGAGCCCCATATCTGATGTAGCGCTGACGTAGCTGGGGGCGCTTGCCTGAAGTAAGTAAGTAAAATAAACGTCGATTTGTATAGCGTATCGTCGTAAACCACCTCTAATACGCTCAGGAATGGCACGTGTTAGAGGCATCACACAGTTTTACCTGCCAGGCTGCCATCCACACGTTTGTCCACGAATGGAATGAACCATCCTGCCTTTACTCCGTAAGTATTTACCAGATGGCGCCACCCAAGCAAGGTAGCACACATTCCATTACAGCTCACTACTCATTTGTCGACCTCGAAAGGATGAAAGGCTGAGTTGGCCTAGTTGGCTGACCTTGTAGCGGACGATTTGCCCACATAAGTGGTCACCCATCAGCGGCAGGTCGAGCGTAGGACAGGGAAAGTTCACCAGTCACAGACCGACGTTCTACCACTGTGCCACGAAAGCAACTAGACTGTGTTTTGTGTTGGATGGGTATGGGACAAACCATCTTCTGGACACATTATTGTTAGGAAAGTTTTGTGCTTTCGCCACCAGACAATGTGTGCGAGGGCATTACGTTGTCGGGTTGCCCGTCCACCGCGTTTGTTCGTCCAGCCCTTTGTTCATTTGTCCTGACAGATATTGTCAGATATTATCGGCGCCACGATATTTGATGAACACTTGAGCAATCTCGATGAAACTTACAGGGAGTATTCGCCAGCCCAAACTGATGACATGATTAGATTTTGGAGGTCAAAGGTCAAGGTGTCAGCAGACTGTCGAGGTGGCAAAGGCATCTACGGCGACGCTGGGGGTCTAAGTCCACCTTCTAGTTATTCGGAAAGATTATGTAAAGTGAGGCGAATCTAGACACATTTTCGGGTTCTTAAAATGTTTTTGGAAGTAACTGTTTTGTTCTTCGTTTAATACCTGTTTATCTGACTTAAATCTGGTTATATAATGCGTTGAAGATGCCCTTGTACCGTCGTCACTCAGATAGGCCCTAATACAAAGTCCTGGCAACGCCCATAGTTACAGTTACTATAGCTGTTTTGATTGTCTGGTGGGGTCCATAGTCATCTGTATAGTGCTAATGTGCACGTGGTCCAGTTAAGTATGTATACTGAGTGATTGCTGGCTGCTGCCTACTGATTTGATTGGCAGTTGGCGGCCAGGCCACCAGCTAACCCCCCCCCCCCAGTCACTGAGTAATTGTTTTTGGGAATGCAGCAGCTGCGCCGCTGTAGGTAGTGGTGCTGTGAGTCTGTGGAGGGATGTCTGTGAATGTGTGGCGTGCTCAGCATCTGTTGCCGCCGGCGTCTAACATGTGCTTGTTATTGGAACCTCCCAGTAGTAGGTTTCATGTAATCCCGGTCCTTCTGTCTGCCCGGTACATGTCGCCAGCGGAGTTGCCCGAAGTTCGTTTCTGATATATATGTTTCTGCGTGACAAGTACGACCGTGTCCGCCATTTTGAGGTCGCATGTCATTGAGTTAGGTGATGCTGAAGCTTTGCTTATGACTGCCATGACTTGTCTAACGTGAATGTGATTTTGTAGTCGCCTTCATGTTGTGATTAGATGCTGTAATTGCGCCTGAATACAGTTTCAATTTGTGAATCATACTCTTTCAGTGAAGGGACAATTTCATGCACACACACACACACAGTTAGCTAGTGTTCCATAAAGACCCAAGTTCAGGGGTATCTTTGACATATTTCTTTAAATTTCATGTTATTATTATGTAACTTTCACAGTTTTAACTCTTTGAGCACGACATAAACACAAAAGCCACCAACTGTGCAGACTACAGTTGTTTCAGCACACTTAAGACAAGATGATAGTTTTCAGCTTCTCTTGCAGTTCATCTCTAAGGCCCCTTTCACACTGGAACGTATCTTTCGAAAGTGACTTTCGACAGAAAACTTTCCTGTGTGAACGGTCCACTTTCGAAAGTTTATCGCTTTTGAAAGTCACTTTAGCAAGATAGAACATGTTCTATTTTGCGTAAGTGACTTTCAAAAGCGATATACTTTCGAAAGTGGACCGCTCACATAGGAAAGTTTTCTTTCCTGTATGAACGCTGCACTTTCGAAAAATAACTTTCTAAAGCGACTTTCGAAAGAAACTTTTCAGTGTGATTGTGAAAGGGGCCTAAGGCTAGTCAACATTTGCCAAATGTCTGTCAGTGCTTTGACACCATTGGTTGGTGACTGGCAAGGCATCCAAGTGATCCAACCAGTTATATTCTGTTCTGGAACAAGTGGAGGGAGAATGGAGAAATAACCAGGTCACCAAATGCAGACACACACAACCGTTAAAGAGTTACGAGCTAAAATCGCTCGATTTGGGTCGTCGGCTTGCTCGTCTAACCGCATGTTCGTCTGCCCAGCCTTGCTTGTACCCGCGCGCCTCGTAAGCCACGCCCCAGCCGCCGCCCGAGCCGTCTATTCCGACCCGCAGTTCGCCGCTTACCGCCTGTGCCTGCCGCACGCGACCGTCCGTCCATCCAAGCCACGCCCGTAGTCGCGACTATCCTATTATTATATGTAGATTATACAGGTCAGCCTATTAGCTAGCACCCACATTTAAGAAATGGGGGATTTTGTTGGATCTAAAGCTGCATTCCATTCAGCTGGTGAACTCGTGATCACGAGATGGTCATCACGAGTTCATGACTTGCGAATGGAACGCACATTTTTCCAAGATTGCCAATTTCGTCATCGTCATGTCGTTGTCGACTGAAAGCACAGTATTGCACAATAAAGCTTTACAACTGACAGTTCTGTTAATAAGTTCGATAATGGCAATCTTATATGGTTAAACAGCCAAAGTATTGTCAAATCCTGTTAAAATGCTGAAATAAGATTGATTTATAGCTAGATACTCACCTTGATTATCGTCAACCACAGCCATCTTTAATCACAAAGTGAAGAACTCGTTGCACAAACCCATCTTTAATTCACCACTCATGATCATGAGGTCAGTGGATTGCTGTCTGACCGCTTGTGAACTCGTAACCACGTGTTCACGAGTTGAATGGAATGCAGCATACGTTTTACTGCCTGCAGGTGCTTGCTGACTGCAGCTAGCGCATTCAGATTATGAAGAAGATGCTGTAGGTCTCTTTACCTACATTGCCTCATTACCATAAGTTTACCTGGTAAATGGCAATTAAGAATAGACATGGTGGTATGAATGACTTCTACCAAATTTGTCATGAAAGTCAAAACGGCACATTTTGTAGTCAGTGAAGATTCGATGTGATTTAGGTTAACAGTAATGGAAATGGATTCATTCGGTTAACGGATAAAATTTAATTTCGTTATTGATAACGATAATGGAAAAAGTTGAAAAACCGAGAACAAAACGGAAACATATAAATTAACAACTGAAACTGAATAAATATTATGTCATTTTTGCCGTACAACCGTCGTCGACATTGTACGATAAGACGTCGTGTACACGATGTAAATGGATGCACGCCTACACATATACAGCATATATTAGTCGTACGTCATAACATTTTCAGTTTTTGGCAAAACTGCTCGGGTGGTGGGTTCCTTTGCATTATACTGGCTATTATGCAGAGACCTGCAGCTACAGTGTGATTTAAGTTAACAGTAGTGGAAACAGATTCATTCTGTTAACGGACAGAATTTAAGCCTGTTAACGATAATAGAAAACTAAAACTGAAAATTTAGACTGATGACTTACCTGAAACTGAAAGAAATATCAACAACTTAAGTCACAGTGTGAAGAGTGAGCTGTTGTGTCGATGTTTATGCAGTTGGTCCATTCCAGAGTGATGCTCTGCTTGTGCCGGATCACTGCGTGTTTGACCACGTCCATGATCAGAAGCAGTGCACGTCGTACCGCACGTGGAATGACACGGCGTTGGCTTCGTGTGTCAACCGTGGAATGTCGCTGCTCCGCTTCTCCATGTTGCAGCCATGTGGCATTGACCGCTTTAACGGAGTGGAGTTTGTCTGCTGTCCGCCTCATACAGCAACTTCCGACAGTAAGCAGTCTCACTGCTTTGTTTTCGGCACCATGTAAATCGTTTGTTTGTGTGTTTACTTAACTTCCTTTGTCACTTTCTTCCTTCTTTACTTTCTTCTTTTCTTTATTTTTTTTCTTATCTACTTCCTTACTTGTTTACTTCCTGACTTATTCATCTACTTCTACGTGATTAAAAAAACTAATTGCTCAACAGACTAGTTTTTTGTGTTAATTTTATGTTGTAGTACCTTTTGTTATGGACGCATGTTTGCTTTTGTTGTGTTCGATTTAGTTTTCAATACTAAGCCAGGAAATTGGCTGGGGAAAATGTCTCCGAAATGACTCATTTTGTGTTGGACAGGATGTAAAACCGTAACTCAGTCAATCTGTTTGTGAATTGTCAGCGAAATGTAACCGATGGTGATGTCTCACTCTTGCAATAGTTGCAAGTGTGTTTTTAGGCCATCGTATAGCGAATGTAGTGGGACGTATTCACCTACAGCTGACAAAGATTGTCTTCTGTAGATTTGCACTGTTCTACATTGAACTGTTATCAATGATTGCTGTAGCCTTGCTTACTAAAAACTAACAGTAAGATTTACTCGGCATAAGTGATAAGTGGCACATCTGTCACTTATCCTAAAATATCTGTTCCAGCAGAAGTGGAGGAACAAAACTGACAGGGAACTGGTAAACTAGGCTTAACTCAAATTATTAGGTTGACTCTTCGACAGACTCGACCGAATAAAGCCGATCTCAAATGTCTGTCCATCCTCCATGCATGTATATGTACGTACGTCCATCCACAAAGTATCCTTGATTTCACTGAAATTTGGCATGTAGGTAGGGGTTGGTTGTGTGTTGTATGACGGTATGCTGTATAATCCAATCCAAGGTCAAGGTCACGAGCCATTTAAAGTCGGAAATCTGGCTGTTTTCAAAAGCTATCTCCTCCGCCATTTACAATGGGAGCTGGCAACTGACCACGGATTCTTAAACTAGGGCACAATATCTAAATTTGTTCCAGTCGGATTTCTGATATTCGGCCTAGTTTTTGTGTCACGTGACTTTGAAGTCGGCACAACCGTCAGTTGCGAAGAGTCAACCGTCAGTCCCTGTATGGGGCTAATTTTTGAAGATAGAAATCCTGCATTATAATGAAGTGCTATTTTTGAAGCTTGAAAAAGGCCGTTAAAACAGAGATAGGTATATTGTAGTAAATATTAACTGTTATCAATGCCGTTATTATTATACAGGATTTCCATCTTTAGTAAATTCCTTCTGTAACCGTTTCTTGTCATATAAAGGAAAAAGAACGGAAGTGTTTATATAGCGCCATTTATTCTGGTCTCAAAGTGCTCAGACATGGATCACACAGTTTTACCTGCAAATTACACCATGCCTGCCTTTCCTTTGTAAGCGTTCACCGGACGGCGCCACCCCATGAAAGGCTCAAACAATTTTGATAAAACTGACAGAGAATATTCACTATTTCCTACTGATGACATGATTAGATTCTGGAGGTCACACATGGTTAAGGCAGGCCGTTGAGATGGCAAAGACATCCACGTCGAAGCTAGTCGAATTTCATCTTCTAGTTGCTGACTAAAATACTCTGGAAACATGTTCCACTGGCTGTTTGCATAGTCAAGACTGCATGTTGACTTGATTTGACCATGATGATTGTTCACTGCAGAAGCACAGAAGACAACGGCTGCACCAGCAGCCAGCAGTGTGAAGAAACAATCTCATGGACCAAGCAATGATGACTTATTCCGAGCTTACATGGACCGTGGAGGCAACAGCCACAGGTGGAATGAACATCAGTACTTCGCAAAGGCAATGGAGGATTTACGTCGCAGCCATCAAGACAAGATGGCAAAGGTCTGTTCAGGGTCTCAGCATCTTTAAGCCCACAGCATTATATAAATGCTTCTTATTACTTGGCTGCCGTAAGGGGTGCACAAGTATTGTGATGATTATGTCTGTGTGTCTGTCTGTGAGGATATCTCTGGAACCACACGTGCAGTTGCAAACTCCCATAAGGGGTGCACAAGTATTATTATTCGTATGTCTATATAATTATCTGTCTGTCTCTGCATGAGGATATCTCCAGAACAACACATGCGATCTTTACCAAATTTTTAGTGTATGTTGCCTACGGTCATGGAGGCAATTGGAGATAGCAGACTACGCCCCTTCGCTGGAGGAATATTGAGATATTCCTCCAGCGAAGGGGCGTAGTCTGCTATCTCCAATTGCCTTGTTATTATTGTGGAGATGGTTACATTGCAGAAAGGTCAAGGTCACAGGCTGTCCAGTGTCCAGGTGGCGAAAGCACTCACGTCAATTCGCGGGCATCAAAGTCCATATTATAGTTTTTATTGTTGTTATTATTATCATGTGTAGATGGAAATGCTAGATGCTACAGTATGAAAGGGATGTAATAGAATTAGGCAGCTTGTGTCTCTGCTTACCAGTATGGATGGGTGTAGGTGATGTAAGGTGTAATGTGGTCCATTTTTGTATGTTCAGATAATGAGAGAATGGAGAGCAGCACGGCAGCATGTTCAGAATATGAAGGAAACTGACCCTCGTGGAGCTGAGAGATTGAACAAAGAAATCACAGCTGTGAGTTTGGTCTTTTTGTGTCTCTGTTTATGCTGTTATTTTGTCGTCCTTGCTTTAATTGTTGTTATTATTTGCTATATAATTTTGTTTTTTTAAATTTAATTTTTTTTATATTTTCCCATTTTAACTGGAAGGCAGTCAGAGATCTCGTATCTTCTTGAAGCCTGAAAGCAGTTCCCGCACATAGTAGAATCGTTAATTTACTCATATATGACATGTTACATTTGTGCACATCCATTGTATGGTTGAGTCATTCAGTAACCGAACCATATATGCAAAGAAGCTAACGGCATTTGGCAAAATTGGTATCTTGCACGAAAACAAGCAGCATCCTTTGTTATTTTGATCAGGAGATATCTATGCCAGTCTGGTGATGTAAAAGCTGAAAAACGGTAAAGTGGCATGTTTCATTTGAGGATAAACAGAGAATAGTATCCTTATTTGGAGCACTCAGACTGCCTTCTAATATAGTATAGCCTAGGCCAAGCTTGCCCAGTGCCAAAAAATCTGGCGAGCCATTCTGGCACAATTCACTGCAATATTCGGCAAAATTTGGAATTTCAAGTTACGCCATGGGTTAGCGTTCAAGGTTATATGAAGCTGCTGCAAGTTTCATCTTCTGATGCAGTTTGACTTGACAAGTCCTACAAATAGTACCATAATCATTTAGATAGATTGATTAGTTTTTGCTGTGCTTATCAGAGCAAAAGTGGGATGCAAACCCCCTGATTTGGGGGAATCACTCCCAAATCTAATTTACTGTTCCCATTGCAAAGGCTGACTCTTTCACCTAATTTTGTGAACGTGCATCTATAACTTTTCCATGATATCTGCTAACAAACAGAATGACAAATTCTAAGCTTTGTAGAGGTAGATATCTTTTGTTTGCATTTAATATTTACGTTACTTGACAGATGGTATATTCACACAATGTGTTGATGGCGTTACCGCTTGCTTTCATAGCAATGAAAGTTTAGGTTTTAGGCCATCATAGAGCATGTATTATGACATACTGCCCAGCAGTTGGCGGAGCTGTGTCAGCTGTTCGGTTGTCTTCTGTGTGTCAGACATGCTTTTTTCACTTCATTTCATTGTATTATGCATGATTTAAGTTATTATCTCTACAAAGCAGGTGATTATGGGATGATTGGACTTCATTGTTCTGTAATGTAACTATGCAGACACAAATGTAACATGTCGTGTATGAGTACAGTGATAATTTACTCCAAATGCATGAATTTCTGTTAGCATCTGTAGAGGTGTGACCTCTGAAGCGCTTTCTCGTCGTCTCTGTTTAATGAGATGTCATTTGCCTAGCAGATGGTGTTGGTGCCATTTACCTTGTAAAAGAAATTCCGGGGAAGTTATCAGGTAAGCGGAAGGGAGTAAGCAATCATAGCTGTTTTCATTCCATTCACGACATCTCTCCTGATCAACGACCAAAGCTGAAATGCGTGATTTGTTGCCGCACCATATATCTTTTTAAGTTGCCTCATGCTTGGGAACTAACTGCAAAAATTGGGAATGTTGTACCAGTTGAGTTAAATTTTGGGACTTTTGGAAGTATGCAAGATGGCAAATGTCATGTGATTTGTGTTTGGTTTTCTTTTTTTGAGTTTAAGTTAACAGTTACATCACGATTTTTACTGGCAGCTGCGTAATGCACATACATCGGTATTTCAATTACTCTTGCCAACTGGGCGATTTTGATGTTTTCACCCTGCAGGGGTGAATCGTTGCACCATTTGGGGTGAAATTTGGTGCGGAAGAGCGACTCCATGCCAAATTTCACCCTGATCGGTGCAGGGGTGGGGCATCGGCCCCCAAATTTTGGAATATAAACTCCCAGCAAGTGCGTATCCCTTGAGCGATTTTTACGAAATTTTTATCGTTTGTAGGCACCGTCATGGTCGGTCATGTATTGAAATTTGGATGGGTAGATGAGCTTATAGTAGACAGTGTCTGAGGGAGGGAAAAATAGTCAACTGTTCTGTGCTGTATTGTGTACAACTTTTTGCACAATTATACACAAACATGTGAACAGTTCTTATATTTGCATGTTTGTTTAGACTTCATTTTTGTGTTGTGTTTGTACTTTGTTTAGTTTTAGCATTTTGGGGTAGATCATGTTTTTCCTGTGTTGCTTGCTTTCATTGTGTTGGATTTAGTTTCTTCAGTACCACGAGATTGGTCCCCATATGCACTGCAGGGCTGTATTGTGCCCTGATTCTTTTGTTGATTCCGATGCAATATAAATTGTTTGTTTGCTTCTTCCTTACTTATTTACTTCCTTACTTATCTGCTTCTTTAAGAATAGGCCCATTTTATTTCCAGGCCGGAGTTCGTAAGAGGTGACTAAACGTAGCTTTAGTTTTTTATAATTTTTTTGTATTGTCATTCGGGCTGTTGAATAAATGCGTTAACTAACATGTTAATGCATTAAGGAATTAATCACGATTAAAAAATTTAACGCCACTAAAAATTTTAACAAGTAACTCCAGTAGCAAGATTGAATACAAACCTCAAGATAATTGAACGTTATTCCTTTAGCAAACAAGCACATTTACTTTCCTGTTGAAGCCAGAAATTGGTCTAAATTTTGTTTGATTGTACTATTTTACGATGATACCTTCTGCTAATATTATTTACTTTTATTCACCGATATATGCAAATGCAGATATTTTGACATCTGCATCCACAGAAATACTGGCCACATCTGCAGCTGTCCAACGACAGGCGCATGCGGATGGTCGGTATCCAGTCTTACCAGCAGCAGTGTCAGCACTCAGCAGTGTACTCTGTTCTATCATAGACTAAAAAACATCATCGGAAAAAAGAATGAGTGATGTTATGTGTTATACAGATTAGATGTGTTATACAGATTAAGCCTATAGAACAGTTAATTGGTTCCAAAATCGAAACTGAAAATCAATGTTCATTAAGTACATACACTACGCACAGTTGACGACCTTAGAAGGATTCGTCCGCATCCGCAGGGACATGAAGCTTGCGGACGCATCTGCACCTCTCTGGACATTCATTACCACCTACACCTGTAACACAACACTTTGGAAATGTGTGTTAAGACCGTAGTTAATGTGCGATTAAAATAATTAATCGAGTGATTAATGCGATTAAAAAGTTAATCGCTCAACAGCCCTAATTGTCATATATTTTGTTACAGATGCATGTTTGCTTTTTTGTGTTAGATTCTGTTTTTCAGTATTTAGCCAAGAGATTGCATGGGAAGTCGTCTACAAAATAGCCTGTTTTTTTGTGAGGTGGGCCATAAAAACGTAACTCAATTAATCAGTTATTCAGTACTTAGCCAAATGATTGTCTGGGAATAATGTCTCCGAAATGACCTATTTATTTTGTGTCGAATGGGACGTAAAACCTTAATCAGTCAATCAAGGGTTGATTTCACTCAGCCCAATAAGAAAGTTAAGCCATTAACTGCAGTGAGGGCTTTTTGCCACAGATTTTTTTATTTTCTTCATTTCTTTTATTAGTTCATCTTGTATCTAATTTGCTTGGTGATTTGCAGTTCTTAAGAACCTAAAGAGTACTGTGCTTTACTCATATGAACACTTCCATTGCATTTTGTTATTTTCGTGTCATATACAGTCACAAGCCACGTGCCATCAGCCATTGAACTGCAACATTGTCCTCTGAGTGAAGCCTTTACAGACCATCTTTCAGCATCTGTCACTTTGAGGCTCCCCATTTTGCTTCAGGCTGTGGATGGGGTTGATTAGTGACCAGCGATGATGTGGCAGGTTGCTAGATGTGGTTGCTTGATGTGGAATCTACCACTTTCGAAGAATTACCAAAGCTGATTTGCAGTCACTGTGCCGATACAATACATGACCTACATCTCCATGGTCTTGCAGCATAACCTTCTATCTGGCTGAGGCTGTGGAGATGTAATTCCACACCACCCCATGAGCCTGTGTGACTCAGGAAGGATTTTGCCTTTATGTTACTTACTTAAACATGGTTAATGAGTACGTAGTGCTTGTTGGTGCAGAGATTCCAGAAGACTTACGAGGCTCTTGAGGCAGAAAGTATTGAAGAGAGGAAGCAGCTCACAGAACTGCATCAGCAGCGCATTCAGTCGGAATTGAACGAGAAGACGCGTGTGGCACTTGACAAGTACATGGAGGCCATTGATGACAATGATGATGTAAGTGTTCTCTGTCAGATGATGCCTCTGTTGGGTACTGGATAATGGGTGGCACCCGTTAGTTAGTGGATAAGGTCAGTGGGTGAGGAAAATCATAGATTTCCCTGATTGGCAAAAGGTTTGCACCTCAGGATAAATGTGGCAATTTGGTTAGCCAAGGTTCACCTGACACGTGTCCGTTAGACTTGAGTATGTGTGTGTGAGTGTGCACCTGTATTTTTGCCATGCATGTTTTTCCTCTGCTCTCAATCAATTATTGACCATGGCCGAATTATTGCATAAACTTAATATGGTCGTAATATTACAAATGTAACAGCTTCATCCTGTGTTGTCTTTTGTCCGCTACTATAGTTTGTTTTTACTATATTTGTTGTTGTGATATGTCACAATAGCACTTTGTCAGTCAGTACTCTGTACTAAATAAAAACAAAAACTGGCTTCAGTTTCTCTTCATTGTAAAAGCCGTTGTTCTAAAACAGCAAATATCAAAATTTTATCCGCAAATTCAACGCACAGAAGATAGCGATCACGTTTATTTCAGTCAGCGGCCTTTCATAAATGTAAAAGCTATCTTCTGTGCTTTTTGTTTTTATAATATTTGCGGTTTTATTAGGTGAAATAGGTGAAGTAGATAACGTAGCATTTAATTCTACTTTTGCCTACTCAGTGTATGGCACTTTTGACACGAACAGGCCTTCGCATTAATA
>Ga0209780_1003662_pt1 | contig 11564 bp, 9 predicted proteins | sample WorMetexBAHAMAS2_FD_187384 | JGI IMG/M metagenome (GOLD analysis project Ga0209780, IMG submission 187384) | Marine gutless worms symbiont microbial communities from Max Planck institute for Marine Microbiology, Germany - Inanidrilus exumae... | ecosystem: Host-associated > Annelida > Digestive...
TCCGGCCGCCGGTGCTGACACTCGGCGGCACCTGCGTTCCGCCAACATTCAACCACTTGCAGTACCGGTACATCGCTACCGGCTCAACACTTACGGCCGTCGGGCCTTTTCAGTTGCCGGCCCCCACAGTCTGGAACTCTCTCCCGGATTTTATTCGGGACCCGACCATCAGTGCCGACTGTTTCAGACGTTTGCTTAAAACGTACCTGTTCGCTAGAGACTAGTGCATTCAGCGCGAGGTTCTTCACGATAACCGCGCTCTATAAATTTACTTACTTACTTACTTACTTCACTCTGTTTCGTAAGGTGGCATAAGGTCATGCATACGGTAGAACGGTGTACGTTGTCTGTACGCACCCTGTCAGACTATACGACTAGGAGAAATGCGACGAATAAGTCGAACTGTGGGCAGACTAACCGGCAACTGGTTGGTAGAACGTGACAACACAACTGCGCATGTCATCAGTCAGTTTTGTTTCCGGCGACGACAATCAACTCATCACGACAGATTATTTGTTCGTCTGAGCGTGGTGACGTCACTGTCACGTGACCCGCCGCCTGGGCGGATATTGACTGCGAGCATCGAATGGGTTTCAGTCACCGTAGCTTCAAGATAAGTGGTGCCGAGATAGAGAGCCTGCCAGACGAGCTCTCAGCTCCGTTGACGAGAGACAACCGCTGATAGCACCTGCAGGCCAAGCAGCAGACGTAGCGGTGTGATAAGGCGATCAGTTGCTGCCTCACATCGATCGGCAGGTACGCCACACCGTTCTGCTTCAGTCTTTTGCAGTGCCATGTTGACATCAGCGCCAGGTAAATTGCATGCACGGTTTACTTATTTTATGTCTACGTTGTAACGTTTCACAGTCACGTACATTTATTCCGTTGGCCTTCGCCTTTAGGACAATGACTATCTCGCAGTAGTGATTTTTATGTATACGTTAGTCATACTGTAGACCTGCTTGACTTATACGTATAATACAATGTTAGGTTCATGTTATATCATATCATAGCACATACAGTGTGAGTCAAAAAACCAGTACACTTAACTTTTGATCATAACTTCTTAAATTTAGACCGATTTTCCAAATTCTTCTCACTGTCACTTTCCCTAAGAAACTCTATGTAACTATTACAGGGTTTTCTACCTCACTTTAAATGTGTTGCTACATTACCTTGCGAAATTGTAATTCTAAAATAACGGCTGAACTTTTACTCATACTATCAAAATTACTCAGTTTTACTTGAAAAGTAACAAAACTTAACAACATTTGGACGACAAACGTTATAAAAATATCACAGATTTATATAGTAAATCTGTGATATTTCGTGCAGTATATGAAGCACAGAATACAGATAAAAACGAAAAACGTTGGGAATATGATTTGACGACAAACTCCGTGAAGTTTATGCAACATACGACTTCTCCGCTGTCAGAAAGTGACAGTAGTGTTTGTAAGTTGTAACTAATACCTACTGCAGTACACCTACGTGAAAAATAGTTTGAAAGTTAAAGCAAGTGTTAAAAAACTCCTATCACATATACAAACAGAAGCTTGCAGACATTTACACATTTTATCATGTTTCATTGTATTTATCCTTGTACATGTAGACGTATATGTCTGTCAATGTATATGTCCTGTATGCAATATGCATGTATTGTGAACTTCGTATTGACCTAATGGTATCACGCAAGCGGCGTCGCCCTGTGATCACCTTAAAAACACGTTATCGTCCACTGTCTTTATGCCACTGCTCGTTGCTAAGTGCTAACTTGCTTTAAATATTAAATAAATTTACGCCATTCACTGGTCATCGATGACTGTCTGCTGCAGCCCATGTTACATGTCAATGAATCACCCACTGCTTCAGTTCGCTGACATCACGTATTCTCTTCTAAGTACTACTGACATGCATTGTTTTCCAGATTTTATAGTCACAGGATTCAGACCTGAGCCATTAAGGCGGCCTCATATCTTACAAGATGAATTTTAAGGTCTCACATGCAATGTGCCATTGAAATCGGCAGCAATTATAAGTTTCGCAAGACAATGTACTGTAGAAACAATACAAATATGAGTTGAGATGGAGAATCTTTATGATATGTGTGTACAAAATTTTATTAGAATCTGATAGTGAAAGTAATTTTGTAAAGCGGTCTGTATTTGTAGAATTTATGATCTAAAGTCAGATGTATTGTTTTTTTGGCTCACAGTGTATATTAGACAAACAACTGCTGAGCTAATCCAACTATAGTTCGACAATAAGTTAAGGTGCGGAATATTAGCGTACTGTTTGTTAGACCACCTACAGAATACCGGTGCTTCGCGTAGGCGCAGCTTTTCAAACATTAAGCCTATAATGAAGCGGACGTACGATATCTGTATAGTAAATATTTTGTCGTTTTCGTGGAAGGTTGTTTCGTTTGTTGATGTTACCTTGTCTGAAGCATGCGGTGTGTAAAATGTACAGCGATGCGCCACACAGGGCTGCTGCGGCTGTTGTGCTGGAAGCCGTCAGCTGCTGCAGTCGTCTTGCTGTATCTTGTCTCTGTCGGCGACGCTACCTACGAGAGGACGTGCACTACAGAGGACCGACAGCGGCCCAACGGCATCTGCGGTCAACACCTCACTGCAATGATAGCAACGCTCTGCAACAACGACTACAACAAGAGAAACCCCGCCTACGGTAGTGGCGTCACATCTGTTGTAACGTTCGCTACTAGACTTATAAAAATGTATCTACACGTCACTGTAGTCAGATTTCAGGCTGAGTAATAATTAATGGCGATGGTGATGTGGATGGTAGCAGCCTACTGGCGGACTCACACCGCCAGTCGATTGGCTTGGTCTGAGGGTTGGCGGGCACCTGGCGCTGCGTCAGGTTATTACATTATTATAATTATTATTAGCGAACGTTCGCTATATGCTATCGCCCGTCCGTCTGCCTGTCGTCTGTTTGTCTGTAACGTTCGTGCGCCCTACTCAGTCGGTTGAAATTTTCGGCAATGTTTCTACGCCATTTTGTACCTTAGCTGTCCGTTGACATCCACGGAAATTTTACGAAGATCGTCCCAGGGGAACCCCTCCGTCGGGGGGTTTAAACGCAAGAAAGGTAGCCAAATATAGCGATTTTGCAGCTGCAGAAAGCCATATCTCAGCAACGGTGCAAGATAAAGAGGTAAGTTAGTATTAATTACTAAAAGGAAGTCGTATATGAGCTTTGGATTAGTACCAAATTCGGTTACCTTGAATGACACACACTAACAATAACTCCTACCCCATCTACCCCATGAGTATGTGGCGCCCAATCTGCAGCGGAACCCGTTGGATTTTCATCAAGAGCTTTATTAGTAGAAAACTAGAGTCCAAAGGCCAGCGTATAGCATCAATTTCGTGACAATTATCGATTTTACTTAAATAGCTAGCGGCTTATTACAGACAGACAGACGAATAAAGGGACACCGCGCTTTGCCCATTCGTCACATGTAGCCTACGTGCACGGTAAAATGTTTAGCGAGTGCTGAAAAGTAGACGAGTACCAGCTTAATCTACATCACGAAATCATGACAGAATATCGAAAAGTACTTTAAAACAAAAACGAGAGCACAGACGATCCGGTCGGTTTCCGAGTCTCTGAAGGCAAGGCCCATTTCCGATGACCATGTGTGACCTTGAAGGTTATTTCGTTTTTTAGAAAAAAAAATAACAAGAAGCTTATCGCAGAGGGACCGCGCGACGCACTATGTCAGTTCAAATTGCGTCAAATGGTGCACAACTATACGAAAAAAATCACAGCACCGCTTGTAGTAGGTAAATAACCTCAAAGGTCACTCGAGGTCACAAAATTTAAAATGGGTCACATGACCCTGACAACGCTCCTTGAGGGGTGGTTTGTCATATCTTGGACTTCACGTAGCCTACCTATATAAAAGCATTTAACAGTAGCTTCAGCCGTTGCAGAGATATTATTGGGCCGTAAAAATTTAAATTGGTCATATGACCTGACCACGCCCTTTCAGGGGTGGTTTGTCACCCGTGGGCCAGGACTTGCTAGGATCAACATACCTAGCAAATTTGAAGCCTCTAACTCCACCCATTTCGAAGAAATGGGGTGTTTTGGGTGGAACAAATATTCGTATCAATGTGCTGTCCTCCACAGAATGAACACTTATACATCAAAAAGTTGCAAATAGTTATGGTAGGATTGTTTTAAAATGATGCCTAAAATGCCGAAAAATTCATCAACGTCATCTTCAGCTTTTTGTTCTATTTCTGCGTCGTCAGACCTTTTTTGTCCAGACTTTTTCTCAGGAACTACTACAGATACCGGCATAGTTACTATACCCCTACAACCGTTATGACCCGGAGATGTGCCTTTTGGGGGTTTTGTTGATACTGCTTATCGGGCGAGGTAAAATTACAGTGAAATAGCGTAATCGTGCCCTATGGGCAATGCTTGTAATGATGCTGATATTCAAGACAAGTTGGATGAACTGCAGAATTGGTCTGACAAGTGCATGGCTACTGGATGTATCTTATAAGCAACAAGAAAGACAAACCGAGTTTAGCGTTAACATTATGCGATAAACAGTTGCCTATAGCTGATACTGTGGAGGATTTAGGAGTGATTATGGGTAGTCAGTTGAAATTTGATGTGCATGTAAATAATATAGTACTGCGCGCTCATAACATTGCTAATTTAATACATAAGTTTTGTTTCAAAGGATCCGCCCACTCTTATGAAAGCATTTCTTGTTTACGTTAGACCAGTACTTGAATGTGCATCATGTGTGTGGTCTCCGCAGTCGGTTGGTTTAATTAGGAAAATTGAGTCTGTACAGCGTCGATTCACAAAACGTTTTCCATGTTGTAAACATATGACGTATAATGATCGAATAGTAAAACTCAATATTGACAGTCTTCAGCTGCGTCGTCTGCGACTGGATCTCGTATATAACGTACATAAAATTATGTTTGGACTGGTTGCTACCGATATATCTGATTATTTCACATTGCAATCCGCAAATAATTACAGTGCTATAACAAGTCGCGGAAACCCATACAAGCTGTAAATCACTGTCGTATTAACGTGCGGAAATTTTTTTTCTGTGAGCGCATCATTGCAGTATGGAATAGTTTGCCACCAAGTAGGGGCCTATTGTTAATTTTGAATTATTATCATCGTTTAAATATTCACTAAATAATGTTTAATAGGTTTATTGGTTTATGTTGCGGCATACGGCAAGGTGGGGTGTTATCACCTTACTTTTTTGCACTTTATATCGATAATATAGTCAAGAAAATTAATGATAGTAAACTCGGCTGTTATATGAAGTGGGTTTGTACTAGTATTTTATTATATGCTGATGACATTTTGTTAGTAGCACCGTCGGTTACGTCACTCCAACAGTTACTGCATCTGTGCGAACAGAAACTGGACTGGCTGGACAGGTCTTTAAACGTAAAGAAATCAGCGTGTATTTGCATTGGTCCCCGTTTCCTGTAACTATAAAATCTAGACAACAATGCAGCAGTGCTTAGCAGAGGATCCGTGATGTCAGCGAACTGAAGCAGTAGATGACTGGCGTGTAACATGGGCTGCAGTAGACAGTCATTAATTCGAATGGCGTAAATGTCTGTGAGCTTGTGTTTGTATCCGAGATGGACGTTTTTAGCATTTGCTTAAACTTTAGGACCATTTATCATGTAGGGGGACTGCATAAGGTATCAGCTACAAACACTACTGTCACCTTCTGAAGTTGTTTGTTGCATAGACTTCACGGAGTTTGTCGTCAAATCATATTCCCAACCGGACCCAACGTTCTTGCATTATCTGCATCCTGTGCTTCATATACTGCATAAAAATTAATTAAATCATCACTGTGATATTTTTGTAGCGTTTGGTATCTGAATGTTGTTAAGTTTTGTTAAGTTTCAAGCAAAACCGAGTAATTGTGATGGTATGAGTAAACGTTCAGTCGTTATTTCAGATTTTGAATTTCCCAAGGTAGTGTAGCAACACAGTTAAGGTCAGGTGGAAGACCCTGTAACAGTCACATAAAAAGTTTCGTCAGGAATCTGACAACGAAAGAATTTTGTAAATCGGTCTACACTTTCCGAAGTTACGTGTATTGTTTTTTGACTCACACTATATAACAGCTGTTATGACCGCCATGATGTAATACAAGGAAATGTAAACATTTTGCAACACAATCGTCGATCTGGCGCTAGCACTAAGCTTTTCTTAATTCTACTGATTCAGTTTTATTTAAACAACGTGGCAAATCTTCACCAGTTAACTTCGCACAGTATGACATCATGCCGTACATCACGGAGGTCGTTTACTTGACCATAGATTACTGTGACGTCATTTCAACCTATCGCAGAGAAACCGCGTGACGCTCTAAGTTAGTAAGTTCATGCTATGTTTCACGAGGTATGGCAGTTAGATTTCAAACAGCAAAAGTGGCCTTCAAGGTCATTCAAGGGCATTGACACTGGTGCCATTCGATAGGCCACATAGGCTACGATTTCCTATTAGTGTTCCATTGCAACTGTCTCTATTTTGTACCATTAACGAGCTATTACCACTTATTTCCCAAAATTTAAAGAAGTCACGTGACTCTGAACTCATCCCCTTTGGGAATAATATATTATGCATGCACTAGTACTTCTGTGCATCAATCAGCACACGAAATTTGCAGTGCCAACTTCATATTAGGCTAACTGCTGTTGCATTTGTTGAAGCTGGTCGTGTGTAGGTTTACTACGGAAGTTGGATGTGACGGCAGCACGGCAGCCACACAAAAAAGACGACAAGCATGTGAGCCTGCCTCTGAGTGATGACGTATTCGTGCCGAGGTGGCGCGCTCTGTCTTACCTGCGCGCGTCCAAGCGAACTGTGTACGACTACGACGACAACTGGGGCAGCACAGTGACGGGCGGCGGCGTGCAGGGATTGGCGTGTGAATGCTGCATACATCAGTGCTCCATCAGTGAAATGACGGAATACTGCAATCGATCTAAGTAAACGACTTCCGCTCTCGGCAGTCCAACGTACAGACCGCTTGGCCTCAATGAGCCTCGTCTCCTACTTAAACATTATAGTCAGACTCTCTACGCACTTTGCAATAACAATCGCACCCCTGCAACGAATGAAATAACATTTCATATGTGGCATTTATTTGCGTCGTTGTTGCTGGATTTCACAGTAATCGCTCATCCTAGCTGGTCGAGAGATTTCGAATTTCTACTGATGGCTGTCACAAATCTCTCAGTTTGCGACATGCGCTACTCGCTGACGTCATCAGTGATGTCACTGCGCCACGTACAAAATGTCAGAAGACCTAAATTTAATTTAAATGCCCAGCATTGAAAAGGATACGGTGCTAGAGCACCAATGTCCCTCCAGTACAGTAGCCTACAAAACTCAAATCTAATCCATTTCGTCCTACCAACAAGAGAGTTTTCCAACAATAGCTTTCTCTGTATCAAAATAAACTTAATGCTATTCCTTGTTTTGATTTACGCATACAAACCAGTATACTTGCGACCATTGATAACTACTGGTGTACAGGGTGGGCCAAAAACGTGAACCAAATTTTTATGTTATGTGCCATAATGTGCCAGCGCGAAAAAAACGATGATTTAACTGGTATTTTGATATACTGTATTCGCTAACAATAGTATGTAATAAAATTTTGTTTTACTGTTATAATGTTAAATATTCTATGTACTCTAGGAGAAACCGGCTGAATCATTGTCGCCTACTGCAGTGTGCAAAATGACCCCTAGGCTTTGATGAGGTCCGCTAGATATGAGTCGATAGTTGCTGTTGGGTTTATCTGCATGCGTAGAATTTGTAAGGTAGTATTGGCTTAGAACTACGGACGTTTGCAGCGCGGAGGAAGGTAGGTTATGCTAAATGCGGACAAAAGCGGACAAGGGGTGTAAAAACTACACATTTTGCGGACGTCCTTTATGGATAACCACAAATACAAACGAAATATTATGTGATAATGTTACAACTTACACAAAAAGCAATAGTTCATAGGCCAACTAATTAATATCTACGAATAATGCAAAAATGTCAAGGTTAAACAATAGGTCATATCTCATTTAATTACATTACATTACAACTACAAATGTGTGGCATAGCCTAGCGTGTAGCCCGCGCGGCTTGGCAGTGACGCACTCTAAAAGAAAAATGAGTAGTGGTTGCCCCAGAAAACTCAGTACTGATCCTCGCAAGGTCTAGCAGTGGCTCAGCGTAGCCAAAATGCTGATCGATGAGGCGGATACATCTTTACCCTTCTTAGACTCTGGAGTTACTGAACTGATGTTCGCCAAATATTTAATCAATGTAGCCAGATCCTCGCAGATGAACCTTCTGAAATCGGAATTGCGATATTTCACTCCGTTTAGGAATGCCAAGTTGACGAATGAAGGTGAGTTGGCCGATTTCGCCCATTTTAACCCTAAAATTGTCTGCCATGGCAAAGTCGCTTGAGTGTTCGGAAAAAGAGGGTCAAATCAGTGATCTCCAATCAAATACCTACCACAAGGTGAAAACTTGGTGAAAATTGGTCCGGTGATTGGGTGAATCTTGAGATAATTCGTCTGAAAGGTTTATTTTAAACAAAGAAACGACAGGGTGTACATCTTTCACCTTCTTAAACTCCGGAGTTACCGGGCCAAACTTCACCAAATTTATACATAATGTAGCCAGATCATCACTGATGAACATTTTAGAATCATAATGGCGATATTGCGATCGGGATGCCAGGGCAACAAATAAATGTGAGCGTTGGCCGATTTTGCCCTTAAATATTGGTTGCTATGGTAACGTCCCTTGAGCGACCGAAAAAAGAATGCCAGATTCTTAATCTACGGTCATATCTCTACCATATGCTAAAATTTGGTGAAAAGCAGTCCGGTGAATCCTGAGGTAATTTGTCTGAAAGTTTATTTTAAAGAAAGAAACGACGGGGTGTACATCTTTCACCTTCGTAAACTCCGGAGTTATCGGGTCAAAGTTCACCAAATTTACACATAATGTAGCAAGATTATCACTGATGAACACTTTAGAATCAGAATGGCGATATTGTTATCTTTTTCGGAATGCCAGGGCTATGAATGCAGGTGAATAGTCCGATATTGACAATTTTAACCCTAAACTTGGTTGCCATGGCAACGGTCCTTGAGCTATCGAAACAGGGGTGAAATCGGCAATCTACGATCAAATATCGACGATATGGTGAAAATTTGGCGATAATCGGTCCAGTAGATCCTGAGTTCTCTTTGCTCAACGGTTTATTTAAAAAGCATGAAGAAATTTGCGCAAGCAGAACATAGGCATACAGCCCGCGGGGGCATGCATGCCGCGCGGGCTAAATTAACTTAGGCTACGTCGACATATTACATAGGTATCATGACGGCTATATTGAAACGTATATAACAGCATGAAAACCGTTCGAGATGTTGCATAACATGAAATTCTGCAGCGTTCGTTGTTTGCATCTTCTTAACATCGCATTTCATCAGAGTGCGACGCAGTGCCATAAGAATTCCGTCATCCTTCCGTCTGTCTGTCTGTCTGTCTATCTGTCACTTGTGAAACGGCTTAACTTATCATCAACTCCTCTGATAGACCCACTTTAATCAGGAACGTCAAATGTAGATGAAATATGAAAATTCGCGATTTTTCCGAGATATATCTGGTGATATCTCATAAACGGTACAAAGTATTGCCGTATCATAGCTACTAAGAAACACTAATAGGAATAGCGTCATTACATTGAGCGACCTCCCAAGGCCAATTCGGCTACTGCACATCTTTTCAAAATCGATGTCCATGCAACACAGCATGCACCACCTAAGATGCAATTACAGATAAACAAGAAATCAAATGCGGGCTATCGCTTAAGAGTCGTGTCTTGAATTTAGTGAATGTTCAAGATCACTAACCGTCACGCACACATTTTACTCATATGCAAGTGCTAAAATCTCTTAAACGTTGTACGTTTACTGCGTATCTGCTGCATCAAGTAGCACCTTCGTTGACAGTCTAGAGTGACATTTGAAAAACACTCCATGTGTCGCTTAGTTTTCAAGTACCGTATGTCCAAAAACTAGCGTAGGCTTATCAGCAGTTGTCAAGGCTTGTCACCGGTAGCAACGCGTTGTAGATGAAATCCTTCGTATACAATTGTGCATCACTTAACCACCACTGTTGCGACTCAGTGACCATATAGCCAGCCTGTATCGATTTAACAAGTTTCAGTTGACAAGAAGTGTCAACTGAGCCGCTTACTTTTGTCTGGGCGTCATTACGCTGGCCGCGTCCATAGCAAAAACCGTAATGTAACGGTCTGGCGTCCGTCTGTCCGTCCGTCTGTCCTCCGTATGCTCACTGTGACTCACCAGGGGCAGCATGCGACGCGGCCAGCGTACATTTCAGCCCGACAATAACGAGAACCGACGTATGCCACATGTTGAAGTGCGGTTGGTGTTTTCGGTTGAACGTTGCATGCTGAGTAATCAATCACTTTTGCTCTAGGCTGCTGACAAGCGTTATGTACACGTGTACCTGTTGTCGGTGTGAACTAGAGGCCGCCAAGATGACAGTGACAATTACTTCTTGATTATCTGCAGTCTTTCAGGTCCCTAAGGTTACTTAGGCTAGTGTATACCGGTACGCAATTTACATTTCGAATGTAACAAGATGCTGCTTTCAGTCAGTGTGTTCATGCCGCCATAACAGTATGAGAATGCTAGTACCAATCAGACGGAACATCGTTGGCAACCAATGACGTGCGCGTTTCTGTTTATTGTAGCGGCGCTTCCGTATTACTACTGCCGTCGATGAGCGATCTGCTTGCGATAGACAGCCACGTTTCTTGCTTTATCACGAGTTCTGCCAAAATCACGCGAAGAAGTCTTCACGTAAATTTCAAGAAACCATTCTAAAGGGCACATGATCGATTTCAAGAGTTTCGTATCGCCGAACTTTGCAAGACGACGCATTTCAGCGTCTATTAGAGCGCGTTGGCCAGCTGGTTGGTGCGTGACTGCTTGAGTGGTTGACAATCGCTACAAACGAATGCGTAACGTAGTTGAGAGGTCGGTGTGTAGCTGCGACTGCAGCCTCTGGCGTCATACGAGCGAGTGTGAGAGTAGCGTATTGCCCTCGTCCACTCCGACCGATCGTCGATGTCGACAGCACAGCCGAGCAATGCAGCGGTGACTGGCCGCTTCCAGCTGTACAACACCACCGTCAACCACCAGTTAACCAACCAATCAATCAACGAAGTAGTCGCTCTTGATCTATGTCCGGCGAATGACCATAAAACAACAGTAACAACAGAGAAGCACCACAAAAAGGAACACAATACGCCCACGGAACAAACAGCGTCTCGTAACACTGGGTACGTTCCTTTTGCAGAAATTTGTCATCATTTGTCTCGTCTTGTTATGATCAATATGTGTACCAAGTTTGGAATGTCTAAGTTAATAATAATAATAATAATAATAATAATAAACAGATTTGTATAGCGATATTAG
>Ga0209780_1003663_pt1 | contig 11564 bp, 11 predicted proteins | sample WorMetexBAHAMAS2_FD_187384 | JGI IMG/M metagenome (GOLD analysis project Ga0209780, IMG submission 187384) | Marine gutless worms symbiont microbial communities from Max Planck institute for Marine Microbiology, Germany - Inanidrilus exumae... | ecosystem: Host-associated > Annelida > Digestive...
ATTAAAAGGTTATTTAGATAGCTCGGTAAAAGCCGCTCTCCTTGGTAAAATCAAGGATGCAGCGTGCATCGACGTTGGAGAACAGCTCTTTCAACGTAGTACTGCTAAAATATTTATGGCGTATGACTGCGGTACTTGGACATTCTAAAAGCAATTTTGGCTTGATTGATATAGTGTTGGAGATGCAGTCCTCAAGAATGTGGTCTTGGGTCTTAAAACCGGAATTTTGCGGTCTATATTTTGGTCTTGAAAGATCGGTCTCGGCTATTTTGAAAAGCGTATTCAAGACTGATCAATAATTTGTTAGCATGTATGCGTCGTCAACTATAATCCCTTTTGTGCAAGTTAATAACAAAGATTGCAACTTTTTACAAACTTCACTGAGTAATTTTGTTTCAGAACCAAGACTGCCACCTGTAAATTAACTGTTATTGTGGGCACTGTATATTGTTTTATGTTTCATAAATTTGCCGGTCTTGGCCTTGAAGGAGCTGGTCTTGGTCTCATGAGAGGTAATCTTGGTCAGTGGCACTGCTGGTCTTGACTACAAGACTGTATACTGTTGCTCATGAGGGGACCATCAGAAAATCATGATTTATAGCAAATTTACGAGTTTTGGGGCTACGTACCCACCCCCTTCCCCGATCACGACGAAATTAGACATGTAAGAGTGGACTCAAGGTATACTGCATCATGCCAAATTTCACCCTAAGGGGTGAAAAACCACAAACTTGACCAAGTTTGCAATTACCAGTGCTCATACCTTCATACCTATGGGGTGGGAGTATAATAGCTCCCAGCGCTGAGGCCACAAAGCCGGGCCCATTGCGCAACCCCATGCAAACCACTTTGGTTAGCATCTACCTGAGTTTTTGGCAAACCTCAGTAAAATAGACCAGTGAAAACCCCTAAGGTCCTCTGGAGTTAAAGTGAATGCCCCCATAAGAGTATTCCTATTTACCATAGTAGCAGGACACTTGCCTAGCAGATGTACGCTAGTTTCATCATCCTCATCACAGAGTGGACATAGGGAATTTTCCCTAATACTAATGACTTTTAGATGCCGATTAAGCCAGTTGTGCCCCGCTAAGAGCCCAACTAGAATTCTGAGGTCTCATTTGCAGAGACCAATAGCATATTTAGTTTGAGTACTGTTATACTTTTGTAACAGTAACTTGCCCTGCCGACAACCTTGGTGTTGATGCCACAGTCTGTTCTGTTCCCTAAGGTATACTGCATCATGCCAAATTTCACCCTAAGGGGTGAAAAACCACAAACTTGACCAAGTTTGCACTTACCAGTGCTCATTTACCCAACTATTGACTGGTCAGAGCCAAAATCTGACGTGTCAGAGTATAGACCCAGAGTCTATGCTTATATACCAAATTTTATCTAAACCGCTTTTATTCTGTTACCCCATACGGGACAAAACCCCAAATTTTACCGCATTTCAATTTCATCATTCTGTGTGGCACCACCTAGTGGTGGTGCAGAGAAAAAGTGGAATGACAGCGCACAACTGCAAACCTTCCCCTATCCAATGATACCCAAATCATTTCCATATTCCAACGCATTGATAGCAAAGTCATTTGCATATACTCTACAAAAGGATAACAGGCATAAAACACAAAAAACATAAAACTTTTCACTCCCAGGCAGCGCGCGAAGACCCAGCCTGGCCTGGTGATAGAGGAAGGCTGTATCATTTTGCACATCTAAAATATATTCACATGCAAACTATAACTTTGCTGCTAGAATACATTGAAAACTTGGAGGAAAATGCACCCCCCCGAGGTAAAAACTCATAACTCCAGGACCCATTCAGCAAATACCCCAAATTTTAATCATTAACAGCATGATACTTGCCAAAACACTGAAATTTAGTAATAATTGCGATCATTGCCTCTGAGGGCATTTATATTCCGAAATTTAGGTACAATTCAGTCGTTTTTGGGTTCCGCACCTCCAACCCTGCACCGATGGTGGTGAAATGTGGCAGTCCCATCCAGGGCAAATTTCAACCCCACTGGTGCAACGTGTCGTCCTAGTGGGCAAAAACCTCAAAATCGCTTCCCAAGTAACTTGAATACCGGCGAATGCGTTGTGCATACTAAGAAAATGCATGGATCCTCTATGCAGGACAGAATCTTTATCCTGCTGGTGTCTGTGATAGCACAGCATGGTTTGCCTGAAAATTTTAAAGGCATGCACCTTTCCAATAAAAGACAGTACATATTCTTGCTGGAACTGTTCAATGTATGCTTTCATTTTTTGTACCTTCTTAAGGTTTCGTGTGCTCATTAATTGTTTTTAATAAAGGCATTTATGGGTCCATTTTTGGTTGTTTCTTTGGTGACAAGAAAGGCACGTAGCTTGAGAAACCTGCTTAAAGTATGTCTTCTGGTTCTCCTTTGGGGACTGGCTCAACCTTAAATAACTCTAAACAAAAACTGAACCACTGAGGCCAATTAAACCATACAAAAGTTTAAAATTTGACAGATTTTTGTGCCAAAATGGGGCAAGGGTAGGCCCAGATAAGATCAATTCCCCACTTCTGTGCATGTGCACAGCTACAGAAAGGAGAACAGATGAATGCAAACCTGAAACTCCTCTTTTCCTTCCAGACTCCGTTTCCGGTCAAGAAGAAGTGACTTGAGAGCAAACTCTGGCCGGTGGCATTCAACTCGAGCGTGCTCATTGTCAGTGACGAGATGATACAATGCAACAATCAGCTGCTCGTGGAAGGGACAATGTTCCATCGAGAGCAAACCGACCAGCTGCTCAACGGCTCCCATATCACACAGAGTATCTGAACAGTGACAACAGCTAAGCTGTGTTTGTTGGATGGCAAAATTCCAACATTGTTGTTTAAACTTTAGCAAATTCATTACAACATCGACTGTGATACAAAAGAATGAAACATGCAGTTCTCCCATTATGTCGTTTGACAAGTAGAATACTGGTACTGGCTATGAAAATATCAAATTATTCCCATGGTGATGGCTGCCCTACCTGTGTAGTATCGTCCTTGGCATTTCCACTTAGGAGGATTTGCACACAACAAAAACAAACGTTTACATTACTATCAGCTTTATGACTTGCAGCACCAGCTGCCACTGTCACTATACTACAATAGTATTTCTACTGCATTTCGGCTCACAAAGTTCCGTTTTTAAATTTCTACTACTACTACTACTTAGTAAATTCTTAACAAAGCTGGAGTAAAGAGGTAACTGTTAGACACTGTCAAAGCAAGAAAGCTAGCATAGTATGGTCACACCATGAGGAAACAAGGCAGTTGCTTGAAGAAAGAGATAATGCAAGGAACAATGCCAGGTGCATGCAGGCGAAGAAGACCATGCAGAGCTTGGATGGACAACATCAATACGTGGACAGGAATCCCCATGGAAGAGTCAAATAGAACAACATGGATAGAGATAAATGCAGAAATTACATTCGTGGTGTGGCCAACCCTCAAACCGAGGACAGGTAAAGAACAGAACAGAAGAGACCCAAAACTGCCCGTCTTGTAGTGAGCGATGGATCCCCATCTAATACATGGTTCCTTGGGCCGACCCGAGTCTACTCTTCAATCAGCATACCGATCGGTTTGGCTCAAGAACGTGACCAACAGACAGACAAACCACGCTACTTCGTCTGTAGCAATAGGCCACATCTAGCTACTGCTACATTGTGGCCTAATAATAATAGAATATTATAGGATGGATACAGCATAACATACACTGCTGAGAACTCCAGCATCTTTTCGCTAATCTAACTGCACTAGTTGCTATCCTCAACGGCATGGAAAACAGCAACATTTGTGGTAACACGTGCACCAACCAAATCCTCCAGCTGGGTGCCAGCTAACCAGTAAGATGGTTGTTATGTATGTGTGTGCAATATGTGCAAATAACATCAATACGAAGACGAAAGACGACACAAACTTGTAAACAGTGGCTGTTGCCGGCACAGAGCAGACATGAGAAATGCAGACTTGATCTGCAGCTTTTCAATGTCCGACTGCATTGCTCGCAGCAGAGCAGAGAAACCGTCATGTGCAACAAATTCTGACTGTGCTTCTGATGACTCACGCGTTGTACCTACAGTGCAATTATACACTGCTGCTGCTGCTGCTACTACTACTTGGGTAATGCAATCACAGAGATGATGTAAATAGAGCATAGTCCATCCCCTGAAGAGTTATTGGCAGGTGCCAAAAGCAAAGATGGTAAAGTCTCGAGACTAAATGGGAATCCAAACCAAAATTTTGGTCTCGGTCTTGAGGTTTTGGTCTTGTTTAACATCACTGCCAGGAAGGTGCAGAAGGGCATCTGGCCACACCAAAATTTCGGGCAAATTATCTGCCGGGATCAACCAGCAAACACAGTCCTTCGCCTAGTGTGTACTGCTGGTTTGCTGTCAACAAGTGCAAACAGTCTGCAAAAATACTGTTCCTGCAAAAATTTCCAAAGGTTTTCACAGAAACCAATAAAGAACCACTGGCAAAACAACTAAACCTAATACGAATAACAAAAAATTAGCCCCGTACAGGACTGGCGGTCAACTCCAACTTACTGCCAACTTCAAAGTCACGTGATACAAAATCTAGGACAAAAATAAAAATCAGGCCCTGATAAGCTTTAGGTATTGTTTCCTAATTTAAGAATCCGTGGTCATTTGCAAGCCCCCATTATGAATGGGGGAGGAGATAGCCATTGAAAATTGCCAAATTTCCGACTTTCAAGAGCTCGTGACCTTGACCTTGGATCGGGTCATACTGCATACCGTCATGCATCACTCATCGACCTCTACCTACATAGCAAATTTCATTGAAATCGAAGAAACTTTTTGTGGACAGACAGACAGGCGGACAGACATTTGAGAGTTGAGACCCACTTTATTAGGTCGACTCGAAGGAGTCAACCTAATAAAATGGCCATATACTTTAGAGCATTGCTACACACATTGTGTGACAAACGGTTCACTTTATTTGCAACTCAGGTGTGTAGGGGTGCAACTTCAGACCAACTAGAATGATGGTAAATAACACATGAAGTCCTAACCTCATGATCACCCAACCTGGTTCAGTTCTGATCATGGCATCTCCATGTATGAGCATTTTCATATATAACAGAAGTGAATGCTCATGACTGGCTAAGTGACTTGCAACACCGGCTGCCAGCATATAGGTAATCAGTTAAAAAGATGCACATTTGTTACCAGCAGGCTGAATGCAGCATATATGCCGGTATTTTGGTTACTCAGAGAACGATTTTGAGCTTTTTTACCCCACACATAAAACATGTTGCACTAATGGGGCGACATATGGCGTGGAGAGGTGGACCAAACATCGACTCCACCACGCCAATTTTCGCCCCATAAATGCAGAGGTGGTATGATGTAATACGATATTACCACCAGCACCCCGGTGGCATGTCAAAAAACACCGCCACTGACCGAGTTGCAAAAAATCCTGCCACCGTAACAACACTACACCATGTAATAAAAATTTGTACTTCACCAAATGCAAAAATATGATTGGGGCAAAATTTAAAAAATGGGTCACGTTACTCTGACCATGCCTCTTTTACGGGTGGTTTGTCACCATAGGTTATGATTTGATGTAGCCTACCTGCGTACAAAATTTGATGATTCTAGCTTCAGCCATTCCAGATATATCACTGGGGGTGTCAAAATTTAAAATGGGTCAGGCGACGTTGACCACGCCCCTTTTAAGGGTGATTATGCTGGGACTTGACATAGAGCGTCGCACGGTCCAGAGTAGCTGAGCTTTTAGTTTTTGTTAAGGGTACTTTCAGGAAATTGGCTTAGCAGCACTTCCCTTGGGTTAAAGCTATGCTACGTTGTAACGTTTTGAAATTGTTAGCAAAACACGTGCATAGATAAAATTGTTAATAAAGACAATTTGACAAAATGCGAATAGTCTATGCTCCTCACTAGACAATAATAATAGAGCAAAATAAGTGAGGTACTAAACTTATTAAAAGCTGACCATGCCTAATGGTTACTGGGATATTTGAAATGCTGCTCTTATTATTTTCAAAGACAAATATTTTTAATAATGTCACTGCTTTTATGCATAAATATAGTACAGACTCTGCAAATTCAATACGAACAAAACGAATTACAAGTGCTATATTTACCCATGCCGGCTGTATAGCTGCCGACGTAGGTAGGGCGTTCAGTCGCGTCTGTCTGTGTGTCTGTCTGTTTGTCCATGCTCTATAAGGAAAATGGCTTGAGCTATCAACACCAAACTTGGTACACATATACTCTATCTATAGTAGTCGCTCGGCATGCATTAACCAAAAGGTCAAAAGGCCAAAGGTCAAGGTCACACGGTTACAAAAACCGTCACGGTCGCACGGTTGCTTGTGACGCATGCTGCTACAGCCGAGGGCTGCTGCAGCTGGCGTGGGTCTGCATGTCGATACGACTGCCTCTTTTTCCAGTTGTGCATATTTTGACAGTCAAAATGGGCTACAATGCAAAAAGTGGGTGGGCATCCATTTCCCACATAACCATATATATAGAACAGTAACAAGTATAGCGTGTGACAACCAAAAGGGAAGACAGCTTACATGATACAGCATAGAGAGCTTTAATCCTCACTTGCTCATCCTCCGAAGCATTGTCCAACAGTTTCACCAGCAGTGGCAAAAGTTTGACTTCAAGCACGGCATTCTGACAATATGGATTGTTCTGTGTTAATGTCGCTATCAGTTCGGCTGCCCTCCATCGTAGTTCTGCATGCCTGCTGGACAGCAGTAATGGCAGGATGTGAAAACCACCAATTCTGTGGAAATCTGAAATATTCCACCAAACTATATACATATGACAACGTATTCAAAAATTTGCATTTACCACATTTCTACGGACCACAGATAGAGCAAGTGGCCCAGTATGTGTGTCTGTGTTGGGATTAATGTTGTCACAGTCACCGAAACCAACGTTGCTATTATGGTCGATGCAATCTCAAGTGTTGACTTTCTAGCCGTCTTGCATTACTGCTGCATAATTAGCCACTAAGCCTCTGGCTGCAAATGCACGTTTAGTAACAAAATAATGTAAAAATCACATATTAGTTACTACAATAAACATAAATCTTTGACTTTTCTTTATCCAACCAATTTTTGATGGTCATTTTGTCTTAGGTTAGTTCCTTCAAAGGTCGCGCTTGGGAAAACTACTCTGGATTGGCCTTTATCATGACCAAAATAATTATATTTACATTGCATACTGTACATCCATAAAAACCAAAAGCATACAAGAACAAAAAATAAGTATAGTCTCTGACGCTGTTGCTGCTACTACTTAATTCAGGTCATCCAAAAAAATTTTTTGGAATGCTTGAAACATTGAAACAGTTACATCATCTGCCAGCTTAATGAGAATTTCACTAAGTGATATGCTACACAACGGCTGAAATGCACAGCAGTTTCAGTGTACAACTAAAAGAGCAACACAGAAAACACAGAAGCTAACAGGTGAAACGAGGTGTCGCCCTAATGGGACGTAACACGATTGGCCCGCTGTGCAGCCATGAGCTATAATTAGACTGCAGGCAGCATGACATCATCGCCTGGCCTGCATGGGTGATGCTGCCTGCAGGCCCGCCGTGGAGTGTTACAGACGACGACAGACACCATTGACCATTACTAGTCTGGCCCCCATACACTATTTTTAGGTGGGCCATTAAAAGCATCTGCATGAAGAACAATAGTGGCATTGCAGGAACTCCTAGAGATGTGCTGACATTGTAAAATGGATGCAGAGCACTAGTGTGCTAAAATCACAGACTGGTGAAACTAGTTTACACAAAGTTTAACCTTGTTTTCACGAATGTGTTCCAGCAGCTGATATGAAATATCTTGTACTGTAAAATACAAGGGCTACACTATGGCCCGAAATCCTGCACATAATTTTCAATGCATAATGGACAGGATCACACGATAAAAATCAATATGCATTTGACAACTGACAAAGACCACTTCATTGCTTTTTGCACAATGGCAGACTGATGAATTATACTTTGCAGTAATGAAACAAGCTTTTTAACACAACATAATATGCTTTCCCATATCACACCTTGGACATGACCACGAACGGATGTGGGACTTTTCTGCAAGGTTTACAGTGATTTTGGCTGAACACCCTTTTCTCATGGCATTAATGCCAGAGTATGAATCAACAAGATCCTGTTACTACTTTATGTCACATGTGAAACAAAAATGTATAAAGGCATTAATTAACAAACCATTAGCTAGATCAACGTCTTCGGTGTGCAACTGCAGTCTCTCAAGAGCTTCGGCTTTCTTTTCAACAGTGTCGCCATCATCATCAGTGCTTAGTATTACTTGAATATCTTGCAGCATTAACTTGACAGGGTCACTGCCTTGGAGACTGTCAATTGCATCACTCAACCACTGACGTCTCTGTCGGTCAACATCATACATACAAATTTTATCACTTATTACCAAAAAAATTCACTGGAGCAATCAAGATGAAATCTGGCATGGAAGAAGGCACCGCAGGTCCGCCACTGCATGCAAAATTTCATCTGGATTAGTAAAATTGTTTGGTTTACAGCCCATAAGCCAAAAACGTATTGTGTTACAGGTGTACGGGTTATCGGGCCCAGGAGTAATAAAAGACCAGAGATGTGCGGACTGCGGATGTGTCCGCCATCGTGGTGGGTGTGTCCGCAAGGTTTTTGTATTTCGTACATCTGCGAACGCACGCGGACGTAAACTTACACGAAACTGCAGACGTGGATGGCCAAACAATGACGCGATCTTCAAAAGTAGCATTCTCACTGCAGCAGTGTGCGTTACTGTCGTAACGCATGCATTACATATGTAATGCATGCGTTACAGCCGGGCCATCAACAGTGGTCGACAGCAATCCAAAATGTGCGAAAGCGGTGGATGATCTCAAAAATCTAGGTTGTGCATGCAGCCATAGCATGCCTTCAGTGTTAGATTTTTTAGATTGTCCCCCGCGTTTGCTCACGTTCGATTGCAGTCAAAGTCGAAGGCTGTAACATGAACGTTACGGCCATAACGTGCCATGCGTTGTATATAGAGTTAAGCTTGCAAAAACCAAAAATACGACAATATAACACACAATATAAAACAGACTACTCAAAAACATGTCCTATGCAAAATAGGTTAATGTCAGTCACAGAACAGTTGCCATTTTTTTGACAGATATTCACTGCAAAGACAAATGTAACCAAAATACACCCACCATATCAGCCATAACAACTTGGGAAAACATTACCTTTTACATTCAGTAAGAGAAGAGAATTCAGGTTCACCTAATAACTACCTCTTCTGGCATGGCAGATACACCAGAGGCTGATGGTGCATCTTCTGCCCGTGAGTACTCAGTACAGAAGTTCAGCAGTCCATGCAAGTTGGGTGGATAGCGTCGACCATTGTCCTCTGCCATTATCCTCTGCACATTAGTACAAGTCACTGACAATTTGTCACTACAGACAGTACTAATACAGGAATTATTTATTTATCTTAATGAACATCAATAACAACAATGTGAGACTAAATGCATATTTACTGCTAGAAATATTATTTTTCAAAGATGTAACATAACACATACAAACAGACACTGTTTACTTTACTTTACTTGATGGGTGAAGCTCAACTATCACAGAGGGACCATGAAACGCACTCTTCCAGTTGAAATATTTTCAACTGCTGCAAAACTGTACCATAAATACCATTTGAAAAGGTTTGCAATAGCCATGTGATCTTGAAAGTCACCTAAGGTCATCAGAATTGCCGCTACTCAATGGACCATATATCATTCCTGTTAGTCATGTTCATGTATGGTAACGATGTCTCTCTTGCACTATTTCCGAGACACTACCACATGTACGACACAATATGATATGATATGATATATTTACATGTGCTCAAAAGCTGACGATATGGTCAGCTTAGTCTAGCGCACGGCACCGAAACAAAAAATAAGGGTAAGCTAAAAACAAAAACAGAGTAGCTCAGAAGAAACAGTCCAGGCAAGTCTGTGAAGGCAGTCCAAGAGAAAGAAGTGAAACTACAGGGGTAGGATTTGTGAAACAGGTAGGTTTGAAGCCGGGTGAGTGAGTGAGTAGTTTCTTAACGGCACATCGGCGCATTATAGGCCATTCAGTGCCATTAAATTGGTTATGAAATAAGAAAATTATAAACAACTAACAATGGTAAAAAGTTAAAACGCCGGGATTAAAAGAGAAACGGAGTTATGTATGAGTAGAGTGGTGAATCAGAAGAGGAAAAAGTGATGGGTGAAGGAATAAGTGAGTCGGAAATGGAGGAACTGGTACCAGAATCAGGTTAACGACGAGATAAAGGGACAGTGTATGTTACTGCCTGTGACCTAAAGAAGTTCTTCTCTTTTAAAAAGTCACATAAAATCACAAGTGACTTGCTTGTCTAGTTCATGTGTAAACATAAGATACATAATACATGCTACATTTCGTGAGTTATGAAAGTTAAAAAACATTCAAACAGCAAAAGTGGCCTCCATGGTCACTGATTATAAACTTTTTGGTGCCATTTGATATGCCACAAATATGCATTGTTGACATGCGTTCTTTGCGTGATCCTTTTTTTAGCCGTTTTGATACAATACTGGTTTGTGACAGACACATACACACATACACAGACAGACAGACAAACATACACACAATGACAGCTAATACCCGCGCATCGCTAGCGCCGCGCGGGTACAAATCGCACACATCTAATAATTGTCACTATATACAGTAATGACTGATATGCTACTATACCTCCTGCAGTGCACTTGTTTTCACACACATACCCTACCATGCCTCCCACTTGCAGGGTTTGAATCAATGAACGCCAGCAACGACGTCCGCAACTCCCTTCATGTGGCTTGCGAGCATTACGGGCATTGATGGCATCAAATAGCATGACCCTTGCAACACATATGTACTGGGGATTCTTTGAAAGATGCGTCCTTGGTACTCGACAAATAGTTATGATAATATTTCACTGACTACAGGAACTGGAGTGCAAGCAAGTAATGCTGTTCGAAGAAATTACCAGTTGTGACACAATAGTCAACCATAACTAGATGGCTGTATTATGTCATATGTCCACAATAATATTCGGCTCGAAGCATGAGCAGTTAAATCATTTAATGTTTTATCTATGCTGCGGTTCGAGTTCCGACACTCAGACCTCCAATACGAGTTCCGACTGTTGGAACTCCAAAACGAGTTCCAAGTGTCCGAACTCTACCCTAACCCTAACAGGAACTCGTTTTGGAGTTCTCACACTGCAAGAACGTACAACACCAGCTGGCGCCATTTGTCTTAACTCGACTGTAATTAATAAATGGTATTGACAAGACAAGACAAGACAACGTGAAAGTCGCGGACGCAGGCACAACAGTGCCTCTATGTCCGGATCTCAATTATCCATTTCAAAAATACAATATAAACTATTATCTAATGAGATTTCTGAACGATTTCCGGTTCCGGTCAGGCTGGCTTT
>Ga0209780_1003664_pt1 | contig 11563 bp, 5 predicted proteins | sample WorMetexBAHAMAS2_FD_187384 | JGI IMG/M metagenome (GOLD analysis project Ga0209780, IMG submission 187384) | Marine gutless worms symbiont microbial communities from Max Planck institute for Marine Microbiology, Germany - Inanidrilus exumae... | ecosystem: Host-associated > Annelida > Digestive...
CACTTTCGTCTGCAGTTACGATTAAACGTCATGAATCTAGAATATTTAACTATGTAGCAACTGCGGTTGCCAACATAGAAATCTACATTTCTATGGTTGCGAACACAGTCTATTTATAGACTGTGATTGTGAAGTTAGACGGTTGGGCCCAAATATGTCTCTGCAACAGGTCCACGCCAGAAAATGTGAGTATATATCTGTGGTCCACGCTCACTCTCTTGCGGCGCCTTGTCTAGCTTTCGGGGGCCATATCTCAGAAACGGTGCAAGATAGGAGGTAAGTTAGTGTTAATCACTAATAGGAAGTCGTATACGAGCTTTCGATTGGTACCAAAATTGGTGACCTTCAATGCCCTTGAACGGCGAAGTGGCTTTTATTTTGCGGTATTTTACGGAATTTGGTAGTTTTCGGGGCTCATTGCGTAAGAGTGGTTGACAAACCCATAACTATGGACAATTTACGATTACTATGTCTAGTAGTAAATATCTGCAGAGGAACCGCGCGACGCCCATGGTATAAATATTCTATAACTGCAAGGTGAAAATTCTGTAGCAGATACATAAATTCAAGACTTATTGCGCAGTACTTGCTTTGGCCTAGCTATCATCTAATTTGTTAAACGAAGTAAGTTCTCTTTTTGGTATTCTGAAGTACGTGTGCGATATCGTCGTAAAACGTTCGGTATCTCATCTTATGATGAGCTCTTGTTTTACTGACTCCAAAGATATATGATTGGGGCAAAATTTAAGAAAACGAGTCACGTGACCCGGACCACACCCATTAGGAGGTAGTTTGTCATCCCAAGGCTAGCATTTGATATATTCTACTCACACACAAAATTTGGCGACTCTCGCTTCAGCCGTTCCAGAGATATGACGTTGGGCATTGAAAATAAAAATGGGGTGGTCTGTCATCTATTGGCCAGGATATGATACATTCTACCTGTGTGCAAAATTTGATGCTTCTAGCTTAAACCGTTCCACAGATATCATTGGGGCCCCAAAATTTAATTTGGGTGACCCTGACCATGCTCCTTTTAAGGGTCATTTATCATGAGAATGCATAGCCTACCTGTTTACAAAATTTGACCACTATAGCTTCAGCCGTTCCAGAGATACGGTTCATGCCCATCGAAATTTAAATGGTTCACGTGACCTGACCACGCCCTTTACAGGGATAATTTATCATCCGTGGGCTAGCACTTGCTACAGTCAACCTACCTATCAAATTTGAACACCCTATCTACACCCAATACCAAGACATGAAACGCGATACAAAATATCGAAAATGGGGTGGTTTGGGGCAGTTGCGTATGTCTCTGTCCCTATCTTGCACCGTTTTTGAGATATAGCGAGATACTGGCCGAAAATCGCCATCTGAAGTTACCCCACCTCTATTTGGCACCCCCGTTTAGCGTAACTAAGTTGGAATTTTGCCGAGATCTTTGGCATCACAAAACTAGAATCCCGGGGTATCATCTGGCATTATTTGTGTGATCCTACGTTTAGCCATTTTGGTACAGTGCCGGCTTGTGACAGACGGACACACGACGACAGCATATACCTCACTAGCATAGTGGCATGCAGTAAATAAAACTGGCTGGTCAAAATGCAACATGCTGCACGAGTGTGTCGGTGGCAACTGAGACTTGTTTACCATATGTGCAATGTGTTTACTACAGCATTAGTCATACTGAGCAATGTCAATATTTCTACATATCCTACCATTACTTCAATGATTAGGCATTGCTTTCTAGTTTGTTTGTTTAATGTGTCTGTCACGTATTAAAATGGTCAATCTTGTGTTAACAATAACGTTGTTTTGCACTCTAAATTATAACAAGGTGTCGCCCTACCGGGACGTAACCGTACTGGCCCGCCATGCAGTATCGGCCGCCGGACCGCCCACGCGCCCGGCAGCGGCTGTCCGCCTACGCGCCCAGCAGCGTTACAGACGACGACAGACGACGACAACGTGCAAAACAATAATGGCCCATTAGGCGGGCCACTAAAGTTTCAACGACTTTTTATAATGAAGGTCTGAAGTTGTATATGCACATACATGTTCAACACTATGGAATGTCAGTTTTAAATAAGGTCGATTTTTGGGATTCATAGCACTGCTAATGGTAAAATTGGCATGTATGACTGTATCAGAGATCAGCTCTTTCATGTCAAAATTCATCTTGATTAGGGAAGGGCTGTGAGCATACAACCCTTAAACTCTAAAATTAGAAGTTTGTTGAATGCAATCATCTCTAGTGGATCATGTCTCTCCTGCGATTCATATAAGCGTTTACAGCCGGTACTGTGCTACTTTCATATTCAAAATTTGGTCACCATTGCCCAGTAGTTACATAAGTTATGGGTGATTAACCAGGATGGATGCACTTCCACCAAATCTTTGGGGTCTACAAAGGCGAAGCAACCAATTGCATCAACGTGAAACCGGGCACAGCAGTGGACTCTAGGTTTGCTATGCTATTTTGTATAAAATGTTATCTCCACGTGTACAGAAACGTGGTTTATGGCCTCAAAACTGGAAATGACAAGGTTTGCAAAGCTGTGTGATGGCGTTTCACTTCTACGGTTATGTGCAAGTTTAAACATAAAAGACCTAACGATCTACAGAGTAGAACAGATAGTATTCAATGCAGCTAAATCTGCTTGTCTTCTTGTCACAAGTAACAAATCTCAGCAGCGACGTGTGAAGAAACCTGAGTTTTATATTGGTGGTAAACTTATTCACTTTGTTAATGAGTATGCTCATCTGAGTCACATTATTTCGGATAGCATGGATGATAAACATGATATTTTGTACAGAAGAAATATGCTGTGTGGCAAGATTAATAACGTATTGTGTTTCTTCTGCCAGCAAAATCCTGCAGTGAAGTTGAATTTGATGTGCCGTTACTGTAGCGATCACCATGGTAGTGTACTATGGGACCTGAATAATCCGGCCATTGAGGATGTCTGTATTGCTTGGCATAAAAGACTTAGACGTTCCTAGATGCACTCATTCTCTGTTTGTACCATTAGAGTACGAACTAGCGTGTCATCAGACGTTTTTCATTGATAACTGCTTGAAAAGTGTTAACAGTGTTGTTAAATTTGTGGTTCGAAATGGTGTATATTTTTAGCGCATGTATTCTCCTATATATCATTCAGCACAGTTTTGCAGTGTACTTTTTAAGGTTTCCTTACGTGATCTTGGAGGTGTTAATTGAAGACTGGCATGGCAGTTGTATAACAGAGATTTGTATCGGCATAAAGATGACATCAATGTTATTATTTGTGAGCTTCTGGCAGTGAAGCACGGTGACATGGAGTTAGATTTATTTCCCATTAGGTGGGCCAGTAGCAAATCTTGCAGTATAGATACAGGTTGGAAGACAGACGAGTAACAATTATCAGTTACGTATCAGTCAGAAAGTGACAGAAATAAACTGACAGATCAGCCTAACTGATAATACTAACTGTAATGAACCATAACCATAAAATTACATCCAGATATGAAATGTTTTAGTTTTAGTTGCAAAAAGCAAATGCATCACCTTAAAGGCAACGCAATACTGACATTAAGAAACATTGACATGCTAACTGTAACCCAAACCCAAACCATACTTACTTACTTGCCCATGCATTCATCATTTTGAGGTAAAGAAATTTAGATTACTCCATTAAATGTGGACATTTCTGTAAAGTATATCCTGCCGGTATTGTAGCATCTCTGAAGCACTGGTGTTATTTCCACATGAAGCAATAATATCTCTAGATACTGCTATTAAAATAGAACTAAAACAACAATAATTTAAAACCTGCAGATATGAATACACATACCAGTATCAAGCAGCATCTTACCTAAGCTTTCTAGTCTATTTGTAGCTCCATAAATATCAAAGAAAACCCAAAGTGGAAGTGAACAGTCAACATGCATCAGTGTTCCTGCTTTGCGGCCATTTTTGCAGTATTTCAGTTCACCTGCCAGAAAATGTCACACACACACACACACACACACACACAGTTTAACAGTATTAGCATATGAATACCGGTATAAGCATTCTGCAACTTACAAAAGTGATGAGTTAAACAATTTGCTGCGGATATCATGTTCTACTAAAAATTTCAAATTCATATGGTATGGAGTATGGACGGTTATAGTGAGCTTATTTAATGAATAACAAATTGCATAATAGTATGCTATCTGATTACTACAAACTATCATCTAATTAATGGGTGGATTAAGGCTACGGATGGGGTTTATGATCAGAATTAGCATTCAGGATCTAAATAGTTTGTGCTTGCAAAGAGGTGTCCAAAACAAGAGTAAACAATAAACATGGGCCAACATAAATATACTGTACTGCCATTATGCAATAAAATGCTAGTCACTAGTGGCTAATAAGATACTTTGATGTTTACATGGTATCAGTCATGTCAATTATGCCCATGGCCTTAACAAAGACATAAGTAACAAAGAATATGTGCCATCTATCAAACAGGTTTTGGGTGCGGGCAGCAATTTTTCAACTGACACAATCATACAACATTGTTTGAATCTGCTACTCTGCGGTAAGTTGCAGTGTTTGTTATCTGGCTAAACAATGGTCCCCTGGAGACAATAGCCACTTAGGATATCCATAAACTACAGTAGATGATGGACCTTGACGTGGATGCCTTTGCCACCACACACTTGAACCAAGGTGTGACCTTGACCTTTGACCTCCAAAATCTAATCAGGTCATCAGTAGGGGCTAGTGAATAATCTCTTCAGTTGTATCAAAACTGTTCCAGCCGTTCATGAGATATAGTGGTAACAATATCCAACCGGACAAATGTATGAGCAAGCGTTCCAACGGCCGAAAGGATAAAAATCAAAATACTTGTTCACACAATGCTCTGGATTTCTGGTTACATTAACTAGAATATTTACAGTTCTACTACTGGAAATATGAACTGGTAATGGCATGAAAGAGCCAGTATAAAGGAAGAAATGCCAAATTAATGAAGGAAGGAAACCACAAGCAACGGCTAACACAGATGCACATGGAAAACATCTGTTAAAATGAAGGTAAGCAACGGTGAACTGTCACATAATGCGTAAAAAGATAAAGGCTTCCCATACTCGTTACTGAGCATTGGGCCCGGAGCTGATCCTGGTGTACAGGCAGTCATCCACCCGATGGTAGGCTGCCATTAGTTTCTACAAGGCCTGCGGTTACCTTCCCAGCTGTAGAGCATCACCGCCCCTTGGCCGGTAGAAAGTTATACTGCTTGGTGACATAGGCACATAGGTGTGAACAACTTGCCCGAGGTTGTTATGCAGCTTTTGCACCGAGCAGGATTTGAACCCACGACCTGTTGATCGCAAGTCAAATGCTCTACCCGTTGCACCACCTCACATAACGTGTCCCTGGCTAAAATAAAGTTTAAAATGAATGCTGACATCTGCAGAGATAAACCAAACCACAACATACTTTGCAAGCCATTCTAAACTAGGTATTTTAACTTCAGCTGTCGTAAATAAAAACTTGCCTGACACAGTTCTCAAAAATGCCAGCTCATCATTCACTTTTGGATGTGAACAGATGTTTTTACGGACAACCCAATATTCAGGTCGATCAAGCAGCTTATCTGCATCATCCGGTAAGTCAGCTGAGTTTAGTCTAGTAGGATCGCACGCAGTAAGGCCAAATGTCAGACCACCCCTGTAGTCCACATTTATACACGCAATTTGAACAACCAGTTCTTCACCGGGCAGTAGTGGTTGCTGCGTGAATACGTATGCATTACAGTAATCATCAGGATGCCTAGATGCAGTCTTGCGATCATCGGAGACCTGGACATTTCGTCCGGTAACTGAACTGAAAGGCATTGGCACTGTGACAGATGGAGCACGAAATCTGCGTGTCACAGCCACTGCACTAAGATGAGTAGCCAGCGTGCTGACAGACTGGTCGCGAGTCTCCGAGCTCACGGTGTCTCGTCGCTCATCGGCTGCAGACGGCGACACGACTGCACGTGACTGCAGATCGGTCAGTGGTTGTCGGCGTGTACTCGATGATGACTGCGTACTGCTCGTCGACTGTGAATCTGCCGTGACACTGGCGGCAGCAGAGCTCGCAGACTGCTCATCAGTGACAGCTGGCTGATGATGTGACCGAGGACGTCGTCTTGAACGACGACTGCGTCCACCTGACACTTCCTCACTGACATTAGACGGCTGAGCTGACCGCGACGGTTGTCTTGCTGAACTAAACAGCCTCAGCTGGACTGAGCTTCGTCGAGACTGAATGTCATTTATGCCTTCCTCAGCAGCGCAGCTCGGTAACGCTTCCGTTGATCGACTCAGTCGACTTGTTCTTCTTGACTCAAATTTGGCCCGAGCAGCTTTTGTCATGTCCGATGCTGCAGTCTTTGAAAAATGACCAACATCTGTTCATATGTAACAGACAAAAGACAAATAATAATAATTAGCGAACACGAACTCACGTTCACGTTCTCTATATGCTATCGCCGCCCATCTGTCGTCTTTAACGTTCGTGCACCCAACTTAGCCGGTTGAAGTTTTCAGCTATTTTTCTTCATCGTTTGGTAGCTTGGCCATAAATTGACATTCACTCAAAATTTTATGGAGATCGTCCCAGGGGTACCCCTGCGTCGGGGGGTTTAAACGCAAGAGGAGTATCCAAATATAGCGATTTTTGACATTTAGAAGGCTATGTCTTGCAAACGGTGCAAGATAGCAAATAAGTTAGTGTTAATCACTGATAGGAAGTCGTATATGAGCTTTCGATTGGTACCAAAATCGGTGACCTTAAATGACCTTAAACGGCAAAATGGCCCTTATTTTGCGTTATTTTACCTAATTTGGCAGTCTCCAGGGCGCATTGCATAAAAGTGGTTGACAAGGGGTGCTTAGGGGTCACCAAGGTCATTGGCAACATTATCATTCGATAGAGCACATAAGACTTCCTATTCAAATTTACCACAAACTATTAGGCTATGTCGTACTGTTTTCGAGATACTATCGCTTATTTTCCAAAAATTAAAGAGATCACGTGACAGTGACCACGCCCCTTTCAGGGATAATTTGCAGGGATAATTTGCCGTCCGTAGGCTGGGACTTGCTATGATCAACGTGTACACCAAATTTGAAGTCCCTAGCTTAAGCCGTTCCAGAGATATCTTAAAGATGATATGCAATGATTTTTTTTTGGTTCTTAAAGTAAATTGCCCATAGCATGTCTTTAATATAAGCAAATCTATTTGAATATTAAGGAACATCAACAAATTAGGAAATTGTATAAAAAGCGCCAGAAAGAGCACACCCGATGATTTGTTTACTTTTGCAAGTGATGATGTCATACCAGGAAAACAAACAAGGGAACAGGCTATTGGAGTGTTGAGTGAGATATTGCACAACACATAGGCATAACGACATTAAATAGGTTCTTAAAACATAAACTGGTAAAATAAATAACTTCTTATCTAATCTCAATAACGCATAACAATGCAAACAAACATGTCACACATGACAGAAATAGCCGAAGAATAACTATACCAAAAAGACCAATAAACTTGTACTTTATAGCATTTTATGGCATAATTTAGCAAAATTTGTTACACAGACGGGGTTATATTGCAGTAAGCAGCTAGAAACTACTTTTAATCAATTTGGTAAAAAAATCGTTGCATATCACCTTTAAACGTTTAAAATGGGTTATGTGACGTGGCCACGCCCACTTCAAGCGCGTGTTGTCATTTGTAGGCTGGGACTTGCTATGTTCAACCCACATATTAAGTTTGAACTTTCAACGGTCTACGATTACCTGCAACGAAATGAAGGACAACGCCAAATGTAAAAATTCTCGTTTTGAGCCATCCTTTGTGGGACTTAGGGGTAACGCACAGGGTTTATCTACGGCTCGCTGGAAAGCGCGCTGTTGCCTTCCTATTAGTGCTAATTGAATTTTTTCTTGCTAGCTCTCATGTCTGCGGCACTATTAAGCGAAATCTGTCGAAATCAGCGTTTACTGAAGGGGTGGGTCACTTTGAGCGCACATTTTTGGTGGATGGGGACGTCGCCCGCAATCCGTCTATGGACTGTTAGATAGAGGAATGATGTAGCTACAACTTTCCCGCTGAATGTTTTCACACAAAGAAATTTTGTAGCAGACTTTTTTGACAGAAGTGGGAAAAAAACAGCAAAATCGCGTTTTGTGCCACCCATTGGGAGAGTTAGGGGTAACGTACACGGTTCATCTATGGCTCGTTGGAAAGCGCATCGTCGACTTCCTATTAGTGCTAATTGAATTTTTTCGGCAGCTCTTATGGTTGAGTCGCTATGAGTAAATATTGGTCAAAATTGTGCTGTTTGAAAGACGGGTGTGTCACTTTGAGCGCAAATTTCCGGGGGGAAGGGGGTCGTCCACCAACGAATTTTGGCATCAGAAAACTAGAGTCCCTGGGCTATCACGTGGTGTTGTTTGCGTGATCGTAAGTTTAGCCGTTTTGATACAATACCGGCGTGTGACACACAGACACTAACAGGCAGACTGACAGACACACGATCATGGCTATTACCCGCGCATCGCTTGCGCCGCGCGGGTAAAAAGGGTAAGGGGTTGAGAGGCTCAATTTAAATTACTACACAAGCGCCTACAACAGGGGAAGACAACTATAACACTGCATGACTAAACTAAACCAAATACAAAAAAACACCATAATAAATCTTAACGAAGCAATACAGATAACACAGAATGAACGCAACAAACTAAACCCAGGTTTGGTCGCCTCCTACGACCTCTGGCCTGGAAATGGAGTGGGACTATTCTGGTAGAAAGGGAAGGGATGGACAAAAGAAGAAAATAAGTAAAGCAAAAAGAGACAAGGAAAAACGGAAAAAGTAAAAAAGAGCAAACGATTAGAAAGTGAATGGACAAGGGAGGAAAAAGGGGTACCTGTACAGCCACGGCCTTTCCAGCGGTCATTACGAGTCCATTGCAGTGGCGGCATCCAGGAGGCTCTGAGTCTCTGACCTCAGTACAAACTCGTGACACGAAGGCAAACATTTACGGCCGACACTGATGGTCAACAATGTTTTACTTGTGGTGCGTCGAGGGCTTAAACAAAAAGACCAACTTAAGGCGACACTTAAGCATGGCTACTTTTAAATTTTCACACTAAAAACCCTCTTAGCTGTCAATGAAATTAACTGGAATGGACAATGATCCAACAGGAAGCAACAGATGGCTCAAACCTAGCGTGATACCAAACAACCCACTAGCCAGCCAGCCAGATGCAATTGCATTGCTGCTCGGCCACTTAGCCAGAGGCAGCACAGGAGCATTCATGCTATACTGGAGAGTTAATTAACAATTAACACAACAAGAGACACTTGCCGACAAATTCCAGCGACGCTGTGCAGCCACACAAGTCAACGACGACCCACAATGGTACATCAGTGCGGACACCCGCAAACAAAATGCCATATTCTTCATCATTACGTCCATAGTAAACTTCACCGGCAATACACAAACAGAACACGAGAATGCTACCACGCTTGACAACAGCCTCGCCGACTGCCTTCACCCAGTATCCATGCTCGCTGGCAACAACCTCTTGACGACCCAGATGAAGCATTGCATCATCTGATGACGGGTCGATAGCAGTGTAGCCGTAACGCAAACCAACGCCTTTGTTGTTATGTCCATGTGACAGTCCAGTTACTTTAAGGCACACTCGTTCACCGGGCAATATAGGGCGCTGTGAGAAGCAGAGGCCATGCTGACCGTCAAGGCGCTTGGCTCGTCGTCGCGCGTGAGACAGTTCCACGTTGCTTGCGCGTACTTCATGAAACATGAGCGGATCTCCACTCACCTCTGTACAAGTCACGCAAGCCAGTCATCTCATCACAGTCAACTAGCATTAGCAACACATCACACGTCGTGAATTTTAGGGGTTCACGCAATCTTCTCAAAACTGTCTTCTACGTTGGTGTCTGAGATAAGTTAAAGTAAATAAATAAGTAAGTACACAATTTGTATAGCGCTAAGTCCAAAAAAGAATCAAGATGCATTTGAGAAACTCTAGGGGTAATGTTAAAAACAGCCTGTAAGAGGTGCGTTTTAAGATGCCGTTTAAATGCAGAAAAAGTGAGTCACAAGCAGTATTACCGGAGTATCTAGGGAATTCTAGACAACTGATGCAGAGACAGAAAGCAAGAGAGCTGAAAGCAAGCTTCAGTCGAAGGACAGTGTGAAATTAGCATATGTTAAATGGAGAAGCCTGGATGGAACATATGGTGAGAAGAGATCTGATAAATAAGACGGACTATACCGGATGACAGAATCATGGTGAGCTTGTATCATATACATCATTTCACTGGAAGCCAATGGAGCTCTTAAGGAAAGTAACTGGAAAATATAGTATGAGATCAGCTTCAGAGTACAACCCTTGCAAGTGCATTTTGTGCATGCTGGAGAAGAAGAATGTATTTGCAGGACAAGCATGTAGAACTGAATTTGCGTAATAAAGCTGGGATTATACCATTATAATTACCATTTAATATTTTGTATGTTTCAATTAAATCACTTACGACTCATCTTTTTCTAGTCAAGTCAAACCCAAATATTTCAGTCAATCATCATACTTTAAATTTCCCATATGCTGCACCAACTTCGTGGCCCACCACTGAACTCCTTTAATCTGTACAATAAATTTTGTATGGTCTGCAAAGCTTAATATTTTACAGTTACTGGATTAATAATTGTCACTAAAATGCAAAAACCTAGCAGTTTATAACACGGTGTTAGAAGCCAATCACACGTCTAAAACTGAAGAAATCAATTTTGGGATTTAATTAGTCACTTGGTTACACTTATATTTACTGTTTTATTCCAGAAATTTAATGTTTTTGATAAAATGTAAGTTTCATACTCGATTTATAATGTTTTATTTGAACTTATAACGTAGACCATGTTATCTGTAATTAATGAGAAATTTTATACTACAGAAAGCTGCTATTCACACGGGCAGTGTGCCTTACTGTGGCAAATTTCGCGACGATCGGTCAAACCATTGGTGAGATACTGCAATTTTACTGTGTGACGCTATGCTAACACAGTATATGTGGTCACCGTGTGTCCGTCTGTCTGTCACAAGTCAGAGTTCTACAAAGACGGCTAAACCAAGGATCACACAAACATCGCCATGCAATAGCCCAGAGACGCGTTAAACTAGTAGCCGCTACAAATGTCTATCGTAGCCGTGACGTTAAGTTAGATGGCTACACGTAGCCGCTACAATTGCAATCGTAGCCGTCGCGAGCCAAAAAAAAGTTGGCTACATGTGTCTCACGTTGGTGGGCGGAGCTTAATGAGGTGAGTGATAATGCGTGAAAGGTGGGATTTGTGTATAATTGTTGCATTTTTAATACTTAGATTTATTGGTTAACATGCTGACGACGGTCGATATCGCACTCATAAATAGCGTTTAAGTGGCGTTTGGCTGGTACTGCTACGGCTACGGCTAGCGTGCCCGTTAAATTATGCTACGCTAGC
>Ga0209780_1003665_pt1 | contig 11563 bp, 9 predicted proteins | sample WorMetexBAHAMAS2_FD_187384 | JGI IMG/M metagenome (GOLD analysis project Ga0209780, IMG submission 187384) | Marine gutless worms symbiont microbial communities from Max Planck institute for Marine Microbiology, Germany - Inanidrilus exumae... | ecosystem: Host-associated > Annelida > Digestive...
CCCCCAACGAACTCGTTCTTACTTTTGGGGGTTTACACGTCTGTGTCCAATTTGGTGAAAATCGACGTAGAAATGCGACCGTGAGAGTGTCCACAGACGGACAGACACACACGCACGCACGGACAGACGCAAAACGATTTTATTATCTGTCCCATGCTATAATGCTATAGCTATGAGGCAGATAATGAATATTCAGTGGATGCCAGAGTTGCTAACACACAATGCACTATCAATACATTAGTTTAACTGCAGAAAAGCAAAAAAGGCAAAATGCAACTAGCACTGACAGACAGCAAAGTGATCAGTTGACTAGGTTGTACCATGAACCCACAGACAAAACCCAAATGCCATACAAAATCAACTGCACTGCAGTATTTACAATGTCACTATATCTAAAATGCACTTGTGTAACTTTCAGTTATTTTAACCAACTTTGTTCTGATCACAACGACTTTTGGTAAGCTGTATACTAAAGAGTATTAGCTTCTAAAAATAGGCACTCCAACTCTTGCCTGGAAATTCTTTCAACAGGTTTTGCTGTGGTGCATCCATTTAGCAGATATAGATGTTTAATAAACATCATGGTTTTAATTCGAAGCTAAATTACTGTTAATATTATGTGTCAAAAATCGTTAAAACTGGTAACGTTTTCTAAGTTATTTGACATTATACATCAGTGCAATGGTGTGAGACAGGGTTATTTAATTATGCACGTTTTGCTCAGTCAGAATCCACGTTTGTGTACTGCAAATGTTCACATCAGAAGTGCTTACACAGTAAGTTAACAGGCAAACGTTTTAACGTAGGATATCAAGAAGAAATCCAAACCACATTCGAAGCTAAAATCTAGTTAATATTGTTTGGCTGACTGACGTTTAACGGCAATGTCAACACAATTTAGGTTATATCGTGCCTTAAAGTGATAATTTGAGTTGTATTTTAGCAAATGAAGTTTTGAGTAGAGTTCAATGTTAGTAAGATAATACACTTAATATCGAAAGTATCTGTAAATCATGAAATTTAACTGCAGACGGGTAAAGCTAAACTGGAGAATTATAGTCTAACATTGTTTTCAAGACAAATTACATCAGGAACATTTGCCAAAGAGAACCTTTGGTCAAATGCCACCAAACCAACAGTACCATTACCATATTGCAAAAACTGAAAATGTAAAGCAAAACTGATAATCTGCAACCCATGTATGTGCAATAACTGCTTTGCTGCCTCGTAATTACACAAACGTATGACGGAAATGACTACTGATCAAAACGTAAAAAGCATGCACAAAAATCTACATAATACAATAAAGATTTGTACAAATTGCGAGCAGATAACATAGCATGTTCACTGTAAAAATACACTACATAATATGCCAGTTAACTGTTGACACACAATATGAACAATTAACACCAAGAAAACTACAATTTGCATGAAAAGAGACAGCAGCAACCGGTGGCCAGTATCAGCACTGGACCCTGGAATCAATTTCAAAATGTCGATAGATGTTTGTCACATAAGCCATGACGGCCTGCCAGTCTGGTCTCTCTGTTGACATCATCTCGTTCATGTTCTGTACACAACATGATGTGTGCAATGGTGATATATTCTCGACTTGCAAAACAAAGTGGGAATTATGTTATCACAACCACTGGCGATAGATAATTGGAACATCAAACGCAAAAGGTTTATTCCACATACACATAAAGTCACAAAAAACTTTCATTACTAATACGTGCAAATGAAGAACATTCTAATGGTCACTGTCACTTGGATTTCCCAAAATTCTCCATTGAATCCTCTTACACAAAGCAATTTCCTCACTAATTTCTACTAGTACTTTCAGTTTCTGTTTCTGGCCTGGCTTTCTATAGTTACTCCAAGTTAGTTAGGCCGGGTTTCCCATAAGTAAACCCCTGGGATTTGTGCAGCAGGCCAGATACCCTGTCTCTCGCCCAACATCAAAGCACTAAAGCACAAATATCTTTACAGTACAAATAAGTTGCACTAAAGAAGCTTCTACTTTCCTTTCATGCACTGTTATACATGCCTGTTAAGTACCACGTGCCAAAATCGCGCTACGTGCGATTTGGGCCGTCGGCTTGCCCGTCTGCCCGCCCGTCCGTCTGCCCAGCCTTGCTCGTACCCGCGCGCCCGTCCGTCCATCCTCGTAAGCCACGCCCCTGCCGCCGTGCGAGCTCTCTATTCTGGCCTACAGCTCGCCGCTTGCAGTGCCTGCCGCACCTGACTGTCCATCCATCTACATAAGCCATGCCCCGTGGCCATCGCGACAATCCTATTATTATATATAGATTGTGAATACTATAATTACCATATCAATGGTGCAACCATGTGATTATTGATGCATATGCAACACCGGACTATTTGCCATGATTGACTGACAATGCCTCCAATGGAAAGCACTGGCAGCCATGTCATTAATTATTCAATGCTCATTGAAAATAAAACAGAGCAGGAATGTGTAAAATACACAGATCTGCTGCAAACGTTTGAACAGCAATGTCAAATTACCATTCATACATTACTATTATATATGCTCTTAGTGTCGGTGCCTGATGTAATAACAACCCACCAACCAAGCCTTCCCCTGGTGTTAGATGAGGCCAGTAGGCCAGTGCTTCAAGTTTCCTTTACTGTTTTGACAACAGGAAGGGAACCCGCTCTGAGTAAACAAACCTGCACCTGTCTCCTTTAGTTCTTCTTTGTAGCAGGTGGGCCAGAAAATCAATGGTACAACTGGGTAATTCCGATTCACCATCTATATTGCAGTGGCTGTTTTCAAGTGAATCTCGGCTAGCTGTTCCCTCTACGGTGTTCTTCCTCAACTTCTTCTGCCATTAAAATAGAAAGCATGTGCCCACTTACCAGACTGCAGGCAATGCCAACACTGTCACCTGCTCCAAAAGCCAACGAGAAGTTTCGTATCTGAAATGAAACCAATACAAACAGTGTAGCCTACTTATATAGGTCTGCACGAAAGAGTTGCATTTTTGATTAGAGATCTCTATATCTGTCAGCCAGATTAGTCAAAACACTACAGACGAATTTTCATTCAATTTATGGAAGGGATATTCTTTTGCATAAAAAATTGGTTACAAGATTTCAGTTCATTCCCAGCGACTGTGCGATGCAACAATAACACCATCTTCACTTTTACGTTTCCAATGCAGCCATAATATCAGAAACTCTCAAACCACATGGCAAAAGTAGTTTACATAACCACAAATTTTCCAAATTACTCATCCTTGGATTGCATGGCACTACATAACTGTTGTCATCATCATTATCATTATGATTATTATTATCATCATAAGCCTGCATGGTATCGCGATGCCGAACGGCTTATATTTTAACGGTGGTTTTTTCTTCTTTCTTTCTTCTTTTTTTTCTACATCCAATCTCTGAGGTCACTGAACGGACACATATTCACTTATGACTGCCATTTGAAAAAATTTGGTCCAAACTCCCCCCGGCATTTACCCCCACAAACGGGGGGGGGGTAAAAAACGCTTTTTTTGGACCGACTCTCCTCCACGTCACCCAAATTTGGTGAACTTTGGTCCAGAAACGGCTGAAAACGGTTGGTGATTTTTTGCCCACTCGCCTACATTTTTGCATTGGGAGACACTGCCAGCCTTACTGCATGGACATTATATAACAGACAGCAGGTAAACTTTGGCACCTGTTATGTAGTGGTACGAGCTTAAAGTCTGGAACAACAGAATGCCGGGCGGGCTCATGCTGGGCTTTGCCATGCATCTAGTTATTATTACATCATCGTTATCATATGAATACAACAGAACAACAATGAGACTACATGTCCAGTACCACATACCTTATCATGTGAACTAAGATCATTGTAAGGAATGCATTGAGGCAGATAGGAATGCAACAAGGCACAGAAAGCAAGCCCATCATTCCAACTGCTGCTGAAATTTGTGATATCAATGCCCTGTCAAACGTACACAGCCACTTCCATGTTTACATGAGCATACTTATCATTTCACAATAGTCTTCAGGTTGCTTCAACACAGCGAGGTTATCTAGTCTGGATGCCCAACCAACAGCACTACGGGCTGCATCGTGTGTATTAAGAACATGACACGTAACTGACCACGTGACATGGATGTGAATCAAGAGCTATAATCACAAGACTGCAGAGTGCTGCCTGTGTTCGCTGATACCTACGATTGTGGCTTCTGCATCGCAACAATATCACCATCACCATGACAAAACAACATCATACATTTAGCTGCGGCAGCTACTGCAAATGCCAATACAAACCGTGTACGTGGCCGTACGATTCTGGCACCACTTCAACAGGGCATTACGCTTTGAGCCACCAAGCTGTTTGGCCAAAGAGGCCAAAGGATCGACGGATTTGGCCACATGGCCACCAACACTCATCATGTATGCAGATGGCTTGTCGTTCTTCTCAGCAACATCTCTGCATACAATCGACACAGAAACAGTGAAGTAAAAATTGACAACCTGGAAATTACACACATTTATTCTGCTTTGCATCGGAATTCAAAGTCAGCACATGATACGTACACAAAGCAGCAGTGATTGCTACAAAAGAATAGATCACACAGAGTGAGGTCAAGGTTTGCTAAGACTTTTGTCTAAAACAAAACACTTAGCTGAATGCTTAAGTCCAGACTTAAAGTCCTTGCTGAGTTAAGACTATTGGCTTAGACTTTAGTCTTAGACCGATGATTTCTACTTTCAACTTTTTTTAAAAATGCTATCCTGCCGGTTTTGCAGCGACTGGGTGATGCGTATGAAAAATAAATGATTATAGCGTCGAATGCTAAAAACTAATCTCAAAAAAAATAAAAACGGTGAAAAGTTTATGTCAGTCATGTCAGTGAAATTGAATACGGTTTACTGAGAATATTAGGCTTAGTGTCAGTCACACTTTATAGCAGACCTAGGTTCATATCAGCTTAGCTTCCTGTCTGTCCGTATGTTTTAATACAAAAAAGTCACTTTGTTTCGCCAAACAATATTAACGTTGCATTCGCCAGAGGGAAACAACAAACTTAAGTAGGCTTAACATATGTTTCATGCCCTGTAAAAATGCCAAAGTAAAAAACAACTGAGAGCTAGACTTAGTAGTAACTATATAAAGACCAAACGTGACCTATGTTTGGTCTACGTCTGTACTTAGACCCAACTTGACCTCACCCAGAGTATGGTCACGGACAGCAGAAGTTCAGGATAATGTAAGTACATGTATCAGTATTCACAATCGAAATGTACAGTAACTAAAAGGAAATGGTGAAACAATACAAACAAGGCACTCAGAGACATCACAGTTCACCCATGATGCACAGTCCATTTTTTCAGTGCCATTCACCAGGTGGCAGGACTGCTTCTACCGAGTCACGTCACTATGCCAGTCACTCTGGTTGTTATAGTAGTGTAGTAGTCAAAACATGATGTCATCCAGAAAATTGGAAGTAAATGACGTATAGCATTGTCGTCACAGAAGGATCAAGCCATAACCATAGTTAACACGTAAAGAACGTTTTTTGAAGTGTGGTTATGTGGTTTTTTACTTTTTAGATATGCAAACAAACAGACACACAGGCAGACAGACATACTGACACGATGATCACAACCTCTACTGGGAAAAGTAACAACAACACTCGCTTAGTGACATTTTTTCCAGGAAAACCTGGACATGCCAGCACCGGAAAGGTAGAAAATCTGGATGTTACTGAAGCACTAAACGATGACGGGTGGCAATGCCGTCAGCTGGACCATACGCCAATCATTTGCATCTCACTCACTCCACACATCCACTTCCGCACCTTATCACACAATTTGTACAGGCCGGATGCTCTTCCTGATGCTCAACAAACAATGTCAAAGCAATGGTGGCTATAGGATGTGGATTTGTTGGTTTGTTAACCAGCTTCAAGCCACAAGGACGTGGACATCTGTCATCAAAATTGTTACTATTCATCCACAACCTTTGGCAAAGTGTAAACCGAAACCAACAGTCAACTGTACAAACTGCTCAGATGTGTATGCATATCACTGTGCACAATAAGCAATACACAACAGAGCAAACACACAAACAAACAAACAAAGACACACATGTTCACATACTGTTCAGCAACAACACACAACCATTCTAACGGCCATTTTCTATGAGAACCTGTGTGAGCGAGCTGCTCTTTGACTCTGTCTGTTTGTTATGTACCCCTGCATCCCCTGCAGACAGGCCACAACTTCTCATATCTTCTTTAACACTATCGCACATTCCCACTGTTGAATTCCATCCACCTACACATCCTCCTTTAACAACAATTTCATGTAACATAGGTCAACTCAGCCTTGCATCACTCCGGGGTCGCTAAATCGAGTACTTGCTTCGGCTGGGGATAAAGGCGGGATTCTCACCTGTTAAGTACCACTGTGTGATCCCATATGGCATGTGAGTTTCCCGTAGCAGTGAAAGCTAAGTTGATGCTAACTGCTATACACTGTTTACTTTACTTTTACTTTACTCTTTACTTTCAATACTAAACTACCATCTCAGGTTTCATATAACTGGCATTAATTCAATGTGCTGTAAATAGTAATATAATATATCTACCCATGAAGAGTCTTCTGTCGTCCTGACTTATTTGAAAGAATACCAGTTAGCGGTTTCCAAGTGCTAGCTGCAGCACCACCTGCAACAACAGGGGGCAACACACTTGCTTCCGCAACAGCACATTTTGCTTCATCCGTAGCGCTAACTGCTGATACCTCAATTGTGTTGCGCTTCCCACTGGCAGACGCACCAGCTACTTTGTTTCCTGATGTCTGTGACCAATATCGCATTAGCACAGGCTTAGCAACAGCAGGAGGTATTGTATCTCTGAGAGATCGACCAAAGTTATTTGCTCTTCCTGACTGCAAATCGCGACTTGAAGAGTCAGCAGCAGGCATATCCACTGACTTGATCTGGTCCTCGATTGATGAAATCAGCCGCTGGACAGACAGACTCGGTAGATTTCCCGGTGCTGATGCAGACGAAGGAAGGCACAAGTCACTGGCTCGGCGACCAGACTGGTGAAGGAAAGAAAGCTCACGATCAACTGAACTAATGAAGCGATCTCGCATGGTGACTCCAGATGCAGCCGATGAGCTTTCATGTTCCGGTATTTGCTGCATTGTTCGTAGTCGTGCAAGTTCTGCCTGTGTTGCCTCGAGCTCACGACGCACGGTGCTCTCGCGATCACGAAAGGTCTGATTCTCTGTCTGAAGTCGTTCAACATCCTCCTGTGCCTCACTTCGGATGTCAACAGCTACAACAACAGCAGTCTGCAGGTCGCGCTGAAATGACTCCCATTCTTTTCGCTCTGCATCAAACTGTGCCGATATCTCCGACGCTGCTCTTTCTGCATCTTCCACGCGGATCCTTGCAATCCGCAGGTCAGATTCCAGTCGGGCAATTATTGCTCTCTGCTCCTCAGCGACACGGGAGCTGTTGACACGCAGCGTGTTGATGGCACTCCGAGCCTCTTCCGAATCACGTTCGGCATCGCGGAGACGCCGCTCCATCTCTGCTGACTGACATAGAGCACTGTGCTGAAATTCCTCCAACTGGTTCTCCACATCGGCCAGTTGAGAACGAAGCTGAATGCAGTCTGACGTAGTTGATGCCAATTCAAGCCGTGAGTTTGTCAGCATTCCTTCAAGCTTCTGGCACTGAGTACAAAGATCCTGTTCCAAGTCATCTGTGGCAACAGTTCGTGGCATTCTTTCCGTTGCCAACTGACACTGCTGTAGCTCATCAGCTTGCCGCAAAGCCTTCTCGGTGAGACTGGTAACCTGCATCTCCAGCAAGTGCTTCTGTGATAAAGCATCTGCCAGCTGCTCTTGGACGGAAACAGTCACATTGCAAAGTTCTTGTTTTTCCGACTCCAGTTGCTCAAGCGTGTTACAAAGTTCGGCTTGTTTCAAAATAAGTTCTTCGCGCTCCTCCTCTGCACTGCGTACTAACGCCATCAGCTGACGTTCATTTTCGGAGCGTTCTTCTGTACCACTGTCACGAAACAGAAGCGTTTTGACGTACTGTATTTGGCGGCGGGAATTCTCCAATTTTTCTGTCTGTGTACACAGCGATTCTAGCAAAATCGTACGCTCATCTGCAAGTCGTTCATTTTCAGCGGTGAGCGAGTTGATTGCATTCTGTAGGTCGCCAAGCTCCTGCAATGTAGCAGCAAGCTCTTCACTTGTACTATACTGGGTCTCTTCCATTGCTAACAGACGATCCTGAAGACATGCCATTGACACTTCACTACCACTACCAACTGTCAAAGCTCCTTCACTGGCACGGTCCCAGTTAGCATCCACAGATCCACCTGAAAGCACCAGTTCTGCCTCATTCTCTCTCGGTGAGTCAGTAACATCACTAAATGTTCGCGGCTTGAAAGCTTCTCTGCCGCCGACACTTGCAATGTCCTGCTCACTGGCATCTCTAGACTGTAGCAGTGTCAGCTTCTCGGCGTCAGTGAAGTGTTCAACAGTCACGTTGAACTCTGCAAGCCGATCACGCATCATCTGGTTCTCATGGCGCAGTAAACTAACCTCATCCGCATCTGTTGACGAAACAGCAGCCGCTACACGGAGTTCCCTGAGTTCTATCTTTAGCCGCTCAGCTTCAGTACGGCGGCTCTCAGCCACTTGAAGTAGTTCCGATATACGATCTTCGAAATGCCGGCGTTCACGCTCAAAGCTTGCAAGGAGCTCAGCATTACACGCCATTGATATGCTGACCGGTGCTGTACGTGGAGCATCTACGCACAAATTCATGTTCTGAAAGCTCGATGCCCGGCGCAAGGTACTGGAGGCATGCTGAGAATCAACAGCACCCAAGGACAGCTGTGAAATATTCTGAAAACTTCTGGTGCGTTTCAGTGGTACAGGAATATCAAGCGACTTTCCTGCAGTCGATAATTTTGCTGGTACGTCACTGTTGCTGCCTGCTTTAGATGCAGGTTTAACGCATGAACTAAAAATGCTGTCTGAATATCGTTTCACAGGTAGCCGTGCAACGGACTGCTTTGTCAACATCTTAGCTCCCACAAGCTGCTCTCCACTGGACAAACTTGCGAGGGCGGGTCGGCATCTTACTGTGCCCGCATTATCTCCAGGTAATGCTAACACTTTCAGCAAATTTGGCTGCGGATGATCAGAAGATCGGTATGGTCTGGATGCATTTACCTCACGGGCATAGCAAGGAGTCAAAGTAACATGTGAACCATCACTACCAACCATACAACTTTCACTATCATCACTTGTTTTCTTCATTTCCAATGCACATCACTGACACGCACACCAAAGAGATCATGTTATTACAATATTTTAAATCATAAAGATGTACTGGAAAGACACTTATTATCACTGCTCCCTATAATACTACTGTAATCATAACAAAATCATTAGACAATATGTAAGTTATACATATGACACGATGCCATATGTTACTAAGATGAGTTAGGTTGCACTAGTTATCGAAAGCTGCAGAAATGAACAAAAAAACAACCCATTTAAAAAAAGGCCACTCTGCATTGGACAAACTTGTGATGACGGCACCACGGCATTTTCAGCATGTTAATGTGAAAAACTATTGTTTCCAGTTTGGCATGTAAAAGCCTGCATCTAAGAGTTGACAGCAGCAGCACCAGAACCATGCTGGTCAGTCGAGGAATAATCAACACTGTTGTAGTGGCAAAATACATGCAGTGTAATTTTGTCGTGAACAGCAGTTGCAACCATAACTGCACTCGATGGATTTCATGACTAAGCATGAATTTACTATAAAATGGTCTTTTTAATCAAATATGGAAATAGCATCTGTCATCTCATGGCCGTCGGCCATGGCCATGATAAGCTTCAAAATGCCATTCCCACAGGAAACAAACTCTGGGCTAAGTGAAAAGTAATAGCTCGCTTTGGGTGTCCACACTGGTAGCAAGCTTTGATTGCTAAACTTCACTGGCAGTGCAAATGTAGCACTCAGAACCAGGTTATTGACGTTTACGGCAGTTTGGCTGAGTAACTGGAAAGTTGGTGAAATGTACATGTGGCATCCTGAAGCAGAACACTGCATAGAGGAATTATTAGACCCTCAGCTCAATTTTTTAGAAAATACAGATGGCTGACTAAAAAATATGGCTGATATCCGGCTTATCTGGATTTACTTGTGAAACAAAATTCGGCTAAATTACGGCTGAGGGTTAAAAGTTATGGCTGAGGATTTAAAATTTCGGCTAAGATTCAGCTACATCAATGACAAATTAAAAGACAGATGGAATTCACTTCTGACAACTTCGCCTTGACAGCACTTCCGACAGCCTGGTTCCGGTGTTCTTAGTTAGAGATGGGTCACTCGTTTGAAAGTAATGAATAAAAGCACCTAACGAATACTATCGACTAGTCAGCTCGAGCAGAAGTATTAGTTCAATAAATAACAGGCAAAAGTGGTCTGCAGCCGAAATTTAGCCGAATAATATCTGGCGGCTATAACTTTATTAAAATTCGGCGGATGACGGCTGACGACGAATTTTTTTCGGCGGATTTACAGCGGCGGACAAAAATTCGGCGGATACGGCGATTGGTGGCGGCTGAGGGGTCTAGGAATTATCTATGAATATATCCAGTAATGTGAAAATATTGGAAAACTGTTGCCATCAGAAATCAAACTAGGGATGATAACCTCTATACTGAGTGTTCATATGACTTACCGACATTACGGTCCTAAGACACTTTGGTACTGGTATTGCAGGTCCGAACTGTCTGGACATTAATGCTGAAGGACAGTTAGGACCTAAGTACTGTGCACTAGTTCCTTCCCCTCCCCTCCAATAGACAGCATCTGAGCTCTGGTGCTTGTCTGAAGGATAAGAGTAAAGATAATCAGAACTGATCTGTGCTGTGTTGTGTACAAGAATACGCACAATGACACACACACACACGTGAGCAGTTCTTATATTTTTGCATGTAAGTTAGGTTTAGATGTCTTTGTGTGTATTATTTAGGTTTTGCCTTTTGTGTTCTTTCATATCAGCTTAGGTTATTCTATTCTTGTATTGCCTGCTTTTGTTGCGTTTGGTTTAGCTTCTTCAGTACTTAGCCAACAGATTGGCTGGTAATAACATCTCCGAAATGACCTATTTTGTGTTGAGTTGGACATAAAACCTTAATTCAGCCAGTCAGTCTAGTTGGCACTAGTGCCACAATGGCAACATGGCGCCGAAGGATCTTGGTCCAAAGTTTTCAGTTCCCATTCATACAGTAAAGCATATCATAATAAGCCATTTTCATCATAGAAAACAACAGTCAAGCCATGCACAGACACAAGGTGTGCAATCGTACTGGATATACAGCTAGCTGTGTGTCAAATGTGCATAGTCTGAAATCAAAATTAGTAACACTCCAGCTATCCTGCTGCCCTAGCCTACACGTAAGCCGTCGCTGTTGCATTGTATGCGACAGTTAAGAGCAATACATGCCCATGTTTTGACTACTTAGGCATGTC
>Ga0209780_1003666_pt1 | contig 11563 bp, 7 predicted proteins | sample WorMetexBAHAMAS2_FD_187384 | JGI IMG/M metagenome (GOLD analysis project Ga0209780, IMG submission 187384) | Marine gutless worms symbiont microbial communities from Max Planck institute for Marine Microbiology, Germany - Inanidrilus exumae... | ecosystem: Host-associated > Annelida > Digestive...
ACGATTTTTGGCACCAGAAAAGTAGAGTCCCTGAGCTATCGTATGGTGAAAAAAATTGCCGAAAAGTTTAACCGCCTGAGTAGGGTGCACCAACGTCACAGACAACAGACAGACAGACAACAGACGGACGGCTGATATCATATAGCGAACGTAACGTAGTACGTTCGCTAAAAATGCTATCTTTTAGATAGTTACTGTAGGACATTCATAGAACAGGAAGAGGAACCCACTGGTCAACGTACCAGAAGTGACCAAAACGTCCTAATTTTGCCAATATCTCGGAAACCAAGCGAGATTAGACGATTACTCTTAAGCATATAATAGGAAGTCACAGACATCTGTCGTGGTCGTCGGTATCGCCTAATCGCTGGAAAAGACCGAAATGGCCGTCAGCGGGGTGGGGCATGTCGTTTCATCGCCATCGGGGCGATAGCGTTTGTTTGTATATGCCCAATAATGATCTATGCGCTTGTATACATGTGTGTTGTCAGTCAACGCTGGGCGGGTGTCTGAGGCAGGTGCGACCTCGGAGCTGTGTACAGTTCCAGGCGCCTGCAGTTCCAACTGTTCCAGCTCGCAGGCACCAGCGACTCAGCGGCCGCGTGTCGTCGCGCAGTCGACGGCGTTCACCGTTCCACTCAACGACGACGATGACGCCGGCGGCCTTCGGCTTCACGACAGCCTCGGCCGTTTTCTACCGATCGCGCTACAGCAGCGCAGCAGGGCGGTCACCCGCAGACGTGACGTCACCAACCCCGCACCATCAGCAACCGTTACCTTGGAAACCACGGAGGACGCCGGTGACGACACGCCCACCGACAACGACCACGTGACACGACGCGAGTGTCGAGGCGACTCTGCAAACAACGACCACAGTGCGCTGTCAACGACTACAGGTGCTGATGTCAACGACCAGACGACGAGAGATAATGACGTCACTGTGGATAAGGATGACGTCGTGAGTGAGGCTGGTACATACACGGTTGATTCAGGCGATGACGAGCATCGACGAGCAAGACGTGACATTGACGACACTGTCCGCGTCAGCAGCACTAGCGCCTCGGCGTCGGGTATGTCTCGTTTGCTACAAGAAGATCACCAGTCTGCACGTGTGAACATTTTATGAACGTAAAGAATGTGATAAGATTTAAAGCCGCTGTTGGCTGTAAGGCCGTGCTTAGAAGTGTAATACGAGATACTCTGGTGTACGAGTTTGTTGCGATTTGGCGACGCGCCTGTAAGTATAGGGCTTTTAGCAATGAAATCACTTGTGGGAGTGAAAGCTGCAGGAAGCAGAGTCACATGGTGAGGCGAAACGTCGAAGGTGCTAAGAACGAGATGCGGAAGCCATCAAGGGGACCAGGTGTAAGGACGCCCTCTTCCCATTTGATTAGGCTTTTGGGTAGCATCTTGAGCTCTCCCAGTGGGATTAGGAGCGGAATCATGTCCGAAAACGACTGTAGTATAGCCTATATTATGGCTGTCAGTGAGCGCCTGATTAAACCAGTTTGTACAGTTTCTGGCTGCGTATAGTGAGAGACGTTTGGGCGAACACCTCCTAGGGGTGTATAGGTGTATAGACCAAAATACTACCATGAGGGGTGTAGTCTGAAGTCAGGGGTAACGCTCCCTCTAGAGAGGGGGCAGCGTGCAGATAAAACACTGCCTGGAGTCATCGAAGCGAACACGCGTCTGGATCACGTTATTATGACCACGTCGACGTCAGCTCAAGTGGCCATTCGGTTGATGTATCAGAAATCTTTTTAAAAATCTGTTGTGGTGCAAATTCGAGTTAGGATTACAGAAGGATTTGCAGGTTTTTTGTGGATTGTCATAGCATCCAATGCATACAGACTGCTCTCTAGTTATCGCTCTTTGTCAGTTTGTTGTCTGCTTTATTTGTAATAATACAAGTGAGATAGGAGATCAAGCACTCAGCGGTTCACATATAGATAGACGTAACATTGTTAACTATGGTACCGCGTGCCAGCAAGCTTTAACGGCTGTAAAATCATGTCAAACCTAAAGCCCATAAAACATTTTTAGTATATTTATACTTTATGTATTTATTTCTCTTTCACTGTATGAAACATGATCGCTGGCGTAGACTGACAGCCAAAATGCCGCAGAAAGCAAACATAAATGTTGCAGTTATATAGTAACAAATGAAGACGCTTGTTGCTGTCTGGTGTCCAGTTGTCAGTGCATGGCAGCGCATGACGTCCAAGAAGCGCTTCTTGCCGGCGGCTCCCGGTGTGGACTGCGCCGATAGTGCTAGCTCTGCGGTGGATGAGGTCGTAAATCAAGGTGACGACCTAGCGGACAATGCTGACCGTGATGTTGTCCTACAGACTCTGAAGGAATGCACTGGGGTAACTCCGAGACGCTCGTTCGTCGGTACTAACGGCCAGTCTTTCGACGAGGCGCAAGGCAGCGAGGACATCGAGACGCCGGACTGCGCTCTGTCTCTGTCTTCAACTCCAGTCAACGGTGCCGTGGGCAGGACAACATCACGCCGACGAGTTAGAGAGGCCGGTGAACAGCGTCTGACGATCTGGAATGCAATGCAGCACCGTGATGCGACATGGCGCAGCACTGCTACATCGGCAGGTGCCCGTGTAACGGCTAGCGCAAACAGCACACCTGTTGGCATCACCAGCAGCCAGTTATTGAGCAGTGTCCAGACGTTAACCGCCATCAGACGCTCGAGGTCTCGACCTCAGACCACTGACGCTGTCGTACGTCGTGACTCGGTGACTGGACGTGGCGTCACTGGCGATCAGACGTGGCAGATGAACGGCGAAGTGTCTGGAACGAGCACGAGGAAGAACAGCGACAATGGAACGGGTACCCGATCACCATCGACGACGAGAAACAGTGCAGCGATCAGCAAGGCACACCGCGCCATCAGCTGCCATCTACCTCAGTCGACGTCACACGAGGTCACTAGGTCAAAGTCGACCTCGAGGTCTAGGGACAAACTACTTGACGTACCGTCGTGCGACCGAAAACAGGTGACGAACACAACGCACGTGGGTCGTCGATTTGTGGCATCGTCGTTGAGCGTCGTAGTGGCAGCTTCGTTGGTCTCGATCAACGAGGTTAACCTACGCTGAGCTTGGTTAGTACTGGGATGGGTGACCGTGTCCGGGTTCAACTTCCGGAGGCGGCACTTAATTTCGGTATGTAACCAACCACCCAGGTCGACTCAGCCTTCTACCCTCCCTGGGACGGTAAAATGAGTACCAGCCAAAGGGCGGTGATGCTTTGCGGCTGGGGAGTAAAGGCAGGCATGGTGTAATTTGTAGATAAAACTGTGTGATCCATGTCTGAGCCCATTAGAGGTAGTTACGACGATGCGCTATACAAATCGACGTGTACTGTACTTTACTTTACTTACTTTAATTGCCAGGGTCATTTTTCATTTATGCCACGTAGTATGATAACTGGGACTTGACGGCTGCGCTGTCAATGTTTAATTGGGGTAACGATCGCCCTGTAAATGTTTTTAACGTGGCAGTAAAATGTCGGCCTTGCTGTAATGTTACTTCCTGCAAATAATGTAAAACGTCGTTATTTACAACATGAAAGCTAATACTGCTTTGCTTCTATGTGCTCAGTAGCTTGTTAATCGACCGCTCGGTAAATACTGCCAACACTGTTTTCCTTTTGATATGCCGAGTGATCTATGGCAGAAGCGAGTTAAAGCCTTTAAAATCAAATTTAATGAAATGTGAATAGGCTTACCATACTTCAGTTATTCTTTTTTGTTTGCTTCTTTATTTGTTTGTTTGCTTCATTGTGTATTTGTTTTTTTGTGCTACTGCTACCATTTGATTGGTAAAATAAAGATATATAATAATAGTCAATAGTCAATCAGTCTAAATGATCGTATTGCCTGTTGTGTGTATGTCAGTCGTCGTATGAGCAGGTGCTCGTTAAGTCCATCTGTCAATTATCTCGTCGTCTTCACACGCAGACTGCCAGCATGTACGTCACTTTTTTCAAGTCTGCTGTACTCAGTACTCAGAAGTATCTGAATATTCGGGTCAGAAACCTTTTTACGCTTTCCACGACCGTTTACTTGCGGAACTTGTCAAACTATCAGCTGACCTGTGATCTGTGTATATTGTTCGGGCGCAGTAGGCCTGGATGTAAGCTGCAGACTTATCAGTATTAACAGTCTTGTAGAGACCAACGTAATTCAATACATCGTAATGACTGTAAACTTCTACGCAGAATTTCTACCGTAGCTCCAACATTGAGATTAATCCGTCATGTCTGGAAATGGACCGCGGCTTGTGGACGTGCGTATATACAGATACCAGTCGGTGATCAATAGCGACAACGTCATTGACGCTGATGGCCGTGTCACTTGCTGTACTGATGACAACGACGACTTGGCAACAGGCACCTGCCGTTGCCATGACGACGACAACGTAAACAACGTCAAACTGACGGAAACTTTGCGTTTGCTGACCGAAACTCATCGTCTGCTGCAGGCAAGCGTTCGTCGTCGTTGATTTCATTTTAGGCCTATTAGAGCTATTTAGAATGCTATTTCAATACAACATAGAACTGAAGTCTATTTCAGATAGTACTCTATTATTTTGTTTGTTAGTTTCTCAAATTTGTTTTCAGACAGCACAAGTCGATAGTCTCACGTCACTGAGTGTTTTATACGTAGGCCTAACTGACCATGCTATCCTGACCAAACAAACAGTTCATCTTCCACAACAGCCACTGCGCATTCTCAAAGCATGTCACCAGAAATGTCATCCGTTATGTTTATAATGCAGTTCGACTTACACCTGCAAAAGACTGTAAATGATATGTGTTTGCGTTTTCAGTGCTTGAGCTAAAATTAACAGCTTATGAAATTTGGAAATTGTTGAACACTATTTCAAAAAAATATTCACAATTTGCAAAGAGTGTAAGCGACTTAAATATTTTTTAAATACCGGTACTCATCACAAACATACAGCTATTTGAAATAGGGTACTGAAAGTTTGAAACAGCCTCTACGTATTTAAGTAGTATTTAGTTAGTTAGTTATTATTTAGTTCAGTTATTTAATAGTACCCAACATTAGCGAGCAGGCTCATTTATGAAGTGCTGGTAAATGCGCTTTATGAGCTAGGTGTAGGTTACCAGTTAATTTTTCACGAATGTAAACACAGCGTCTGTAATGCCGCTGCACTTCCAGTATTACATAATACATTTCATATAGTTGTAACGAGAAGAAGCCAGCACTCACAAGAGTGCAACGACCCACGCCAACAGTTTTTGTGACTCGTTACCTTGACCTTTGATCTTTTGATCCCAAAATAAATGCAACTGCAGGACTCATCGTAGAACATTTGTATGTCAAGTTTGGTGATCCTTGCTGCATCGGGTTTTGCGATGTCGTGCGGAAAAACACACAGACAGACAGACAGACAGATAGACAGACAGACAGACAAACGTTGGTGAAAGCCCTACCCCCGCGACTAGCATCGGCGTGGGTAATTAAACTTACGGAATCTTAGGCTATCATTGAGTTGATCCGGTGCTATTCACACATGTTGTATGTACGCACAGATGATGGACTGTGACGGACGAGAATTGGTCCACTTCTGAATCCGGAGACTTTTCTGTTCATCCATGAATAGCCTACATACGCAGTGTCTTTCACGCAATCGCATCGTTTAACGCTGCATGTACTGCAAGCAACTTCTTCATGTTTTACAATCATTAGACGCTTTAATGTGACATTTTTGAGTGATTTGGTTAGATAAATTAACACAATTAGGTGAACAAGCATTATGATTTATGAATGCTAAATTGTTAATATGCATAACAAGTGCCCAAAGTAATATGGTAAAAGGCAGCATTGCCAGCTTGTCACCCTTCGCGACTGCAAATGGTTCGTCCGATCTTGACTCCTTCTAACATGTGGTTGCTTGTGCCCACATATGAGTCAGCCCTCGAAACAGCATCTCGATGGGTTCACTCGTTTTTGCACGGTACATCAGTGTGGCCAGCACACAGACACTCAGATCACGCTACATGTGACATCTGTCGCAATAGGTCGCATCTATGCGGTGCACGCGATGCAGCCTAGTAATAACAAGTGAGCAAAGAACTCTGACAAAAGGCCGCATCGTGCCGTTATTGAGGATTGAATGATCCCCTTTTCTGTGTACACAGCAACAGAGTCTCCCAATGCTCTTAATTGGCGAGACAACCCCACAAAATTGCCCCTTCTCGTGTGGGATCTCGACCCCATGGTTCCTTTGGCCCATCCGAGTCAGACCCCAAACGGCATCTCGATCCGTTCAGCCATTTTTGCACAGTACATCAGTGTGACCAACACACAGACTGACACACAGACATACAGACATCGCTACGTGTGACAACTGTCGCAGTAGGCCTCATCGGAATAAGCTGCATCTATGTTGTGCATGCGATGCGGCCTAATAATAATAAGCATTGTTCTTTTACGTTGACATTTTCCTGTTTTGATTTAAATGACACACTTTCATGACTGATCGATGAATATGGAGTTAAATATACATTAGACTATACATCTATAGGCCTCGTGATTACAATGCGACAGTACAAAATAAAACGACTAACTTATATCTTGCCAATTTCAACCCATCCCATGCACCTGTATTTGGCGCCACCGTCGGGGTGACCGCATCTCAGTTTCGCCGAGAACTTTGGCATCAGAAAACTAGAATCACTGGACTATCGTATGTCGTTGGTTGCGTGATCCTGCGTTTCTAAGCCGTTTTGATACAATGCCGGCTTGTAACAGAGAGACGGACGGACGGACACACGCCGACAGCATGTACTGCGCTAGCATAGCGTCGCGCTGTAAAAATATAGATCTAACGTGAATGGTTTTGAGCAGTTGTAAACCACAGACATCAACTTCGCTCCCCGGAGCCGCCATCTGATAAACTGGAACAAACATAGCCTAACGTTAAAGTTTTGACTGGTACCGCCACCTGGCGAACTCAACGAAACAGCGCCATGCTTGATTTGGGCCCAATGGCCCCCATTATGTGAAAACAACGTCATCCACAAAACCGGAAGTACACAACATATTACACTGCCGTCAAAGAATAACTGAACCGCGGCTACAGGTAACGTGTACAGAAAATTTGGTGAATGTTGGACGTGTGATTTTTGAGATAGGATGCAAGCGGACAGGCAGACAGACAAGCAGACAGAGATACAGAGACGCTGATCGAAATACTTCATGCACCTACTGGGGGCGAAGTATGCAGATAGAGATGCAGTGTAAAGCCACTGTCTGACAACTGTTTGCGCCCATTTACTGCAAGCTGCTAATGATGATTTTAATCTGCTGACGTCAACACTTCGACGCTGTGTACGTGGAATCGACCCTGCTCGGTACGGCCTACAAATAAGACTCGTTAGGAATCTTAGGATTAGGCCGGTGTGCTCGCACGGTCTTAACTCTCATCGTCAGTCAGGTGACTGCAGCGACTGCTAGACGGCTCAAGACGGTCACCAGAACACTGTCAGCGATGACGTCGTCGTCGTGGCTTTTCGTCACGTTTCTCCTCTGCGTTGCGCTAGAAACCGTCGCAGCGAGGAGTCTCCTGCCGACAGACGACGTCGACACGCACGACTGGGCGTTGACACCTGCACACAGGCGACGTCTGGTGTTGGACGGCAGCAAACTAGATCATCGACGTCATGGTGACGGTGATGCCGACATGCAGCTGGTGACGTCACTTCCCGCTCATTTCGGTACGCCAGTGATGCTGAAGCGGCAATGAACGTCGTTCCAGTACATTTTCGCAGCTAGATAACGCTTTATTAAGCTGTTTTAATGTTTCGGTCGGGCGTCCGTCTGTCCGTCTTTTATTTATAACACGTAGGCCTAATAGGGCGCGCTGTGTCCTTTCACGCGGCGCATACTCAACGTGACTCACCAGGGGCAGCACATGACGCGGCCAGCGTACATTTCCATCTGAGTATTGCGAGGACGGACATGCTTGTTAGATTTGCATGCAATACCCGGACAATAAGCACCGAATACATAGCAGCTAGGGTCACGTACACGCATGTTTCGGTCATCAAATGGCACGCGTATTGGCGTATAGTCGCGCACCTTTCGCTTATGCCTCCGGTTGCCATGCCGAATTACTTATTTGTAAACGGGTTCAACCAAGCCATGTCGAAAGCAGCCCATACCTTCATTATGAGGGGTGTTCGTGCACTGTCTGTAGGCCTGCATTCCGTGCATATATGACATGTAGCTCAGTCGCTGCTAGCAGAATATGAGAAATCTGATGATCTCGATATAGCCGACCGTTTGATAGAGTGATCTTTGGATGCCGCAAGACAAGCAAGATTGGGAAGAATCCACATCACAGATTTAACCCATTCAAGCAGGAAAAGTTGGTCACTGCTATGTCGGCTAGGTGCCGCTCAGCGTTCCCCACACACACCTCTAGAGTCTAGACCGTCGATCAGTTTCAACCAACGCTGTGGCTACTTATCTGGCCCCGGCTGCTAAAGCTCCCGTGGACAATAGGTTCGAGCGACGTGTACATAACACCTGGCGTCAGTCTGCAGAAATGCCTAAGAAATGTTCTAGTTCCGCGCAAACAAATACATCTTCAGCAAATGTTTGTAACTGTCAACGCTACAATCAGACGCCCGCAGGTAGTCCGGTAAAGAGTTCCAAGCCGACAGTCCAGGCTCCAGCCACAGCAAAAGCTCGTCGGCCATACGTGTTAAACCGATGCCACGTCAGTAACTGGTCGACAGTAGTCTATCGGGTAAAGTGGACTGGCTATGCAGACAGCGAACCATCATAACACCATCGTGATTGCGCGCTGACTGACTGACGAACACGTGCGCGGACGCCTGTCATTAAACAGCTCAGGACGCGGACGAACCCCTGCGTCGAAATTTTTACGTCCGCACATCTCTGAGAGGCGTACTATGCCGTAGGCCTATACTGACAATAATACCGGATATATTTCTGACCCTTATATGCGATCACTAATTCGACTTCTTCTCTTTGCTTTATTTCTTTATCTATCATTCTCCAATTCTTGGGGCAGCGATCCCCGTGGTAGATATTTCCTCTATAAAATTTATAGGCCCCTGATATAAACATGCTACCGCACATTTGACTGCCTACATGACTGTCCAGTGTCTGCGATCAATTAAGTTGAGTCGTCATGATGTCTATAATGCCGTGATCGTGATTGAGGTCATGCTGTGCAGAGTGTCCACGGACCAGTGACGGTCGACAGTTGTTTCCGTGTGTGACGCCACAAGACGCTGACGTGGTCGTCTGCATCGACGAGCACGCCCTCTGTGATGACGTCGTGCAGTGTCCCAATGGCGAGGATGAAGACGGAACCGTCTGTATGTTTCACAAACTGGTACGTTCAACATCTCACTGCCAACTGGTTGCCGTGCCAACCCCAATACAGAACTTACAATTATTTAGTAACAAGTCTATGTAGCGACACCGTCATAAACTGTTCACCATTTGCTCTTTTACTACCGGCAGCATGCACAAAGTACAGCACCGGTATTTCGGTTACGCGGTTTGGGGGCGATTTTGAGGTCAAAATCTTCATCCCGCAGGGACGACACGCACCAAATGTCGACTCCTCAACGCCAAATTTCACCCCCGTCGGTGCAGGGGTGGGGCGTACGGACGCAAAAACTGAAAATTTTCCGCAATTTCGGAATATAAAAGCCCCGCAGGGGCGTAGTCCTTGACTGACCTTGAGCGATTTTACGTGTATACTTTCTTACATGGAAAGGTACAAAAATACACAGTACATTAAACATATTTTTCAAGGACGTATTTCAGTTACTTTATGACACTGTTATAACTGAATCATGGCTATGCATCACCAGTTACTATCACGTATCACGGTCACCTCCGTAATGCTTAGGCATAGCATAAGCAGACTTTAACATAATACATGAAACCCTTTCAGTCGTAGTAGTTTCTGTCCAGAAGTTATAACTAGTAATGGGCTGTGTGAATGTTGCAGACTCTGCATTATTTCAAGATGGTGATGACAAGCATCTTTGCACTGACAAGAACATCTATATAATAATTATGTCACGCAGGAACAATAGCCGACTTTATATTAAGTTAATTAGTAACTAGTATCTACCTTAGGCCTATGTATACCTACTCATCAACTATTGCAGCAGCTTGCTGACTGGCTCGGTTGACTGGCTACATGAGCCATTCAATGAAGTTGCAGAATGGCATCTGTCTACAGTACAACCTGTGTGTCAATCTGCTTGTTTTGCAAGTTGCATTTGCCGTATTTATAGAACAAAACTCTAGGTCTTGACAACTTGACAAAGCTGTCACACTCCATTTACACTATACAAACGCACACTTAATACTGCTACCTCAGCAAACGGTGGTTCTATATGTACTAACTATACTTTCTACTTCAGACACTATCATTTTCAACGGTGTTACTGCAGTTATGTATTAGGCCTATATATTATTATCCACACACGCTGATAGGCAAGGTGTTGATACATCGGTTAGTGCTTGTGTGTGTGTTTTGTGTATTTGCACGGTTACGGATTTCTCCGCCAAGGATAAAGCTAGCGGCGTCAGGGAATCTCACATTTTTGTGAACTTTGCTCCCCCAGAAGCCGAAAATCGGACGAATCAGCGAGCGCGCGGGCTAAATACGCTCAACCACGTGTAAACATTACCGTAAAGATGCGCCGTTCGTTAAATCGCGCGGCGTGTGGACGTAAGATCGGCATGTGTTCATGTGTCAGAACCACTGACGTAAGTTCTTGTCATCATTTCTCACGATTAACTATATTAGCATAACTCCTGTAGAAATATCATAATCAAACTCTATAAAATTTATTGATTATTGAGTTAGGGTTTTACATCTCACCCGACACAAAATAGGTCATTTTCGGAGACGTTCTCCCCAGCCCATCTCTTAGCTAAGTACTGATAAACTGAAACAAACACAACGAAAGCAAACATGCATCCATAACAAAATACACTACAACATAAAATAAATAAAACCCAAAAACTAAAGCCAGGTTTGGTCGCCTCCTATAACCTCTGGCCTGGAAACGGAACAGGTCTATTCTGGAAGAAGTAGTTAGGTAAGTCAGGAAGAAAACAAGTAAGGAAGTAAATAAGTAAGAAAGACAGCATAAGGAAAGTAGAAAGTAACGAAGAAAGAAAAGGAAGAAAGAAGCTGAATAAACACAAACGAACAATTAATATAGCGCCGATATCATATCAACACTAATCACGGCACATTACCGCCCCATATGGGGCTTACTGTATAACATGCTCACTTCACTCTATCCATAACCAACTTACTCTGTATACACTTAGTTATCATACATACACATACACACAACGTAGTACCGTCCTCACGTCAATGACTGTCACCACTTTAAAGTCGGGGTATAGCGATTTTTTTCTTTTCGTTGTTTTAAAATAAACTATTAAAAATGGTTAATGGTGTGCTTTGAATACTTTTATGTGAAACATAACTACAGAAAAAAA
>Ga0209780_1003667_pt1 | contig 11561 bp, 8 predicted proteins | sample WorMetexBAHAMAS2_FD_187384 | JGI IMG/M metagenome (GOLD analysis project Ga0209780, IMG submission 187384) | Marine gutless worms symbiont microbial communities from Max Planck institute for Marine Microbiology, Germany - Inanidrilus exumae... | ecosystem: Host-associated > Annelida > Digestive...
GGCCTTACAAACCGTTTTAAGCTGTGATGTTTTTGACATTGATATATATGCTCTTTTATTCATTTAGCAGTCTAAATTTTGCTAACCTTTTCGCCCGTCTAAGCAAGGTAACAGCCATGAGCATCACTAACAAAGTTTTTTAAATTGATGATTTTGCATTTATCGACCAGTCCGAACATAAACAGCACATAAGTTCTTGGCTCTGTTCGATATAATTCTCCGATTGTTAGATGTATGCTACTGTTTCGACAGCGGTGGAAAGCAGAGTGGTTGAGGAAACACGATATCCGACGGCCATTTTCTCATTACACCTTCGTCGCAAACCTCTCTACTACGTCATAAACCTCATCATACCTTGTTTTCTTCTCTCAATCATCGCCCTCTCAACTTTTCTAATACATCCAGGCAGCTACGACCGCGTTGGAATCGGTACGTATGCATTTCTTGTTACTAATGCAACAATAGTACGTTATGAAAATGAAAATGAAAATAATTTACACAATATCACGTTAGTACTCATAAGCATGCTACAAGGTGTAATGTTGTAAGACTTATAGCACAAATCACTGTGTAAGGCGACTTTGAACTACCCGTATCTCCAGAACATATCAGCCGATTTGTTTCAAATCTGACATTCTTTTTTATGTCCCACAATCGACCTACTATGCAATATGCCGAATTTAACAAATTATCAGATCTTGGCATAATTGTCGGTAGTGTTATTGTTAAAAACTTCACAGTGTAAAAAGTTAAGTGACTTATTGCCCTCACGTTCACTTGTAACTGATATTCTTTCTGTCGATTTAAATAGAACAAATGATGATCGTGTATAACATTTGAAGGCGACAGAAGGATGCCGAGCAAAAAATAAGAGATCAGAGGCAGTAGCAATTGACTTGAAGTGTGAGGAAGCGATCGGGGAGTTTGTGTTCGTAGCTAAAAAATGAACATCTGTTCACATTTGCAGCTGTGGCAATCTTACTGGCGATGTCGGTGTATCAAATAATCGTCAGTGCTACCCTTCCGTCATCTTCCGCCGCTGTTCCAATCATCGGTCAGTATGGACATCCCTTGAAATAAACAGTACAATTAGAATTTTTGAATTTTACAGTTTTTATGGGCACTCCTGTATGCTGCAGAGACCTGGACACTCCTGGCCACTTACGAAAAAGCACTAGAAGCTTTCAATGTGAATTGCCAACGCCGAATTTTAGATATCCGTTGGTGTGACTTTATAACCAACTCTAAAGTTTCCGGTCGCACAGGCCTACATTCGATTACGAACTTCGTGGTTCGGCATCGTCAGTCAGTATTTCGACACATAGCTTGCCTCACGAATGGAGTTCCCGCCCATGACACCCTTCGATGTCAAGTTGGACTTTCATCCGGTCGCTCGCTGGGTCGTGAATGGAGACGTGGTCCAGGCCGCCCAATTCCGGCGTGGCACCACCACTATTCCAGTTTACCCATGGCGTCAAGCAACATCCCGTAGCCATGGAAAAGCGACACTACTGCCCTCGCTGGCTACGTGACCACGACGACGACGAATTGAGGTACTTTTGTTACCTTACAAATCAGCGCAAATTCAATAAGGTATTGCCCTAACGGGACGTAACACTACTGGCCCGCCGTTCAGTGTTGCCGTGGAGCTATAATTAGACTGCAGGCGGTACGGCGTCATCGCCTGGCATGCGTTAGTGAAGCCGCCTGCATGCTCGCCGTATAGACTGTTACAGCCGACCGTTGCCGACGACAGACGACAGACGACGACAGCCGCCAGCGAGCAAAACAATATTGCCCCACCCCTACATTATGTGCGGGCGGGCCAATAACAAATCACTAAACAGTGATTATCTTTAAAAGTTAACGTAAAGCTTCAGCAATGCTCAGAAGACCGTTTTATTTCGTTCGCTCTCCGTTGTGTTTTATAAATCGCCGTTAAACTGCTTAATAATACGGTTGAATTTTAACTAAATAAATAGTAATATTTTTACAACTATTAACTATACAATACATTTGATGCTCTTGTGCTGGTGATACATGTTGCAGTTGTATATTTCTTGTTTCTCATTGGCATAATGGTCGTGGGAGTGGTGCTTACCATTGTTGTCCAGCGGCTGCATTTTCGTAGTGAAATTAAGCCATTGACAGCAATGCCGATATGGGTGAGTACAAATGTCTGCGTGTATCAAATCAGATTACATTTCGCCTTTTATTAATAGCATCATTATCGTGAACAAGAAATACCGGCATAACTGCCCGGGATGTGGGAAATCGTTCATCGTGCGTGGGATAAGAATTTTAATGTCATAGCCGTAATTTTTATCTTAGCTAACATATGCTTCATTTTCCGAAACACATGTGTCAAACTGCTGAAGTGACGTGACACCATTGACAACTAGCGAATTCGCCATCTATAGCTCGAACATTGTACTTGTCGTGAGCAAGATCATGTGGCTGTATAACCTTGGTCAAGTAAAATAATGTAACTTTTCCCGTCCATCCAACCAAGGCGGCAGCCAAGAACATACATCTTTGATCAGGAATATTTAACGATGTTTCATCCATTGTCGAATTTAAACGTAAAGGGTACACACATTCTTCGCTCTATTTGATATTGTTTTTTTTTGCGACTGGCCATTTTGCATGTGTATATTTCTGAAACATTTTTTTTATTTTTCACTTTAATTGTTGGCTTAATTTTCAGCAACTATATCCGACTTTACGGGGGACTGTCTCAAAGCCCTGTACATCGGTGAAATGTAGCGTTAGAGGAGCACTCGTTGCGATATGGGAGACTACTACTGTCGTGACAGTAGCACATGTATGATACCCAATTAGAGTGATATTGTACTGCGAAAATAATAATAGATATCAAACTGGAACAGCCAAATTTGTGTCGCCGACTGACACCATCAGCGAGTCATTCATTTTGTGATCATGGCGACTTTTTGACATAAAAAGTTCGCAACGCACTGTCTGAGGGGTTCTTTAGGAAACTCGTTCATACAAATTTAGGCTCCTGCTGAGTATAATTTTGAAAGAAATTAAATTTGCAATTTCTTTAGGATTTGACAGAGCTACCACGTGAGTTTGATACCTTCTTTCTTTAAGCACAGTGTACTGTATTTTGTATTAGCGTTGCGCGACGAAATAACTGCTTTATTGGTTAATTTGACATTAACAGATGAAGAACCTTTTCTGCAAGAGATTAGCGGCATGTCTGTGTATGAAGCCTTCGCCGTCTCTGTCGCCGGAACCTCGCCTGGTCATGTACAGAAACACCCGGGGCGTTGATATCGGTAACAACAACGACAACAACGAACTCGCGGCACACAAAATCGAACTGTTGAAGGAAATCCGCGATCTTCTCAAGAATCGAGTTCACAGCGAAGAAGGACAACGGTATGAAGATGTTAAAGAGGATGAGGTGCGGAACGACTGGATTCTGGCAGCTTCCGTTCTCGACCGCATCTGTGCAATTGCGGTCACCGTCATCTACATTGTGGGAAATATCGTGTTGTTTGTTCTATTCGGTAGTCATTCTTTCAAATAATTGTCATGATCATCGTTTACTTTATCAGCAGCATCGGAATCAAATCCGCAGTTTCGTGCGCCAATTCTCAATGCTATAGATGCAGCTGACCTCTATTTTTACACGCAATCCAACTCTTATGCATAGCACGCATAAGCTACAACTTGGTGTATGTCCATGTCTCATTTGCCGGTATTTTACGCGAGTTATGAGGTGACACAACTGTTTACTTATTTACTGACGCAACGTCGCACAGATGCCGCGCCCATGAAAAAGACTTTGAATTGATTCTAACGGTAAAAATGGAAACTGGACTACTGACTAATTCCATGCCCATACCGGTGTATTCGTTCAGATACAGCGGGCACCATGCTACATGTGTTGTGTTATGTTTAATTTCCCAAGGTAGTGTAGCAACATGCCTAAGGTAAGGTGGGTATTGTCATATGGCTTTTATAGCAAATTTCATACGCTTTCCAGCAGTGCAAAAATTTTGAAAATCGATTAAGATTTCACAAAGTTAGAGACAGTTTAAAGGTGGGACGTTTTTTTGAGACACAGTGTAGATGATACTAACTAAGTTTGAGTTCTAAACTTCTGTTTTGCGTAAAGAGATTTGAAAGAATGCGTTCGCGAGTATGGACGTAGCACGCCGTCGACGACGTTCGACCGCGATCAAATGTGTGCAAACGCGGAGGACGGCCTTAAAAATCTAGCATTGCTAGATTTGAGCATAGCGTTCTTACTGACGTTTTTCGTGTAAATAATATGCGAGAACGACGTCTACATCACTGCTGTCGCTATCCATTTCTACATTCTTATTACTGCAACACATCATTATTTTATGACGTAATATTCAAATGATATTCATATACCACAGTCATACTGAAGGTGTCCGCTAACGTGGGCTGTCGACGTCGTGCGTATGGTGCGTCGTCCACGACGTACGTAGGCCTATGCTATCAACGGTGTGCGTACGCCGTCGACGATGTTCGAACATCTAGCACTGCCAGATTTTTAGACAGTCCCCCGCGTTTGCACACGTTCGATCGCGGTCGACCGCCGTCGACGGAGTGCAACGGCCGTCGACGGTCGTAACACGCGAGATCTTGCGAGTACTCGCGCGTTACGCCGTAAGTGAGAACGCTACTTAAGCTCCGTTGTCTCTGATATAGCCATATTTGTGCGGAAAGTGGACGTTAAACTCCAACTATCTAACTACGTAAGCTTCGTCCACACCAGCAACAACGTCAAAGCAATAGGCAACAAAGTTTTCAATTGCTTCGACAATATGTTGCTGGTGTGGACCGGGCTTTAAAAGAGTAACAGGTAAAACACCGCGTGCGTAGCGGTCGGCCACGGCTCCTCACTGCTTTAACCACGGCCGCTACAATGCTCTGCTCATTACACATGCAGCTGCTGCAGTCATTGTAGCTCGACAACGATAAATCAAACGAGTTAATGGCGGCAAATATCGACCACACTCAAGCCACATATTCAACGATCACTATAAACGACGAATTATTACAATACAGGATGAGTTCACGAAAACACACCGTTGAATCATGCATATTGACGAGTCAGATCGCAAACTTTTTTGGCAGGCCATTCAGCCAGGTCACAGTCTGCCCCATCTTCTACCCCATAAAACCTCAACGTATAGACCTTAACACTTTTTTACCAGCTTCCTAAGAGGCAACATCCATATCTCCTTCCCACTGTTCAATATTCCCAGTTTAAAAATTGTTATATCAATCGTTGTTTATTTAACTACAGTGTATGTATAACATTACGTCAAGTCACGGTTTTAGCCTAGGTTTTAATCTTTTCCTGTTTTAGCCTTTATATTTCAATTTCATGCTTTGTGTATTATATTTTACTTGTATTTTATTGGTATTTCTTGTGTAACGTTGTAACATTGTGCGAATGTCACGGTGAAATGAAGGGCTACTTACTTACTTACTTACTTTATAATGACTTAGTCATCATGCAGTTTATCGCACAGAGCAGTTGATGACCAAAGAGCAACAGAATTTTATTTATGTTTGTTGAAAACATGCGACTAGCGAAGGTTGAAGCACTAATAGAGGGTTTAGAGGAATGCGCCTTCAGGACACGTCTCCCCTTCCGCTGACAGACCAGCGCGACGCAGTGCCTCGCGCCCACTGTGTTGTACACAGATGTCGACAGTCAGTGTGATAAAATATGACCCGATAACGGTCACAAGTTTACCACACTGACCGTCCACATAAGTTCTTCTTCCACGATAGTGCAACCTCTCACGGAGGATGAACGCACAGCGGCCAGGCACGCCACGTTTCCGGCAGGATAACACGATTAAAAACAATGCTGAGTCGATGATTTGGTGTTTAGGTAACTCTTGAAGGCGTCAACGATATGGAATGTTTATGGATCAATAGGTAACACGTTCCAGTCCCTGGTAGTGCGTGGGAAGAAGGAGTTTGAGTACGCAACACAGCTGCAATGTGGCTGCACAATACGAGCTTCTGGTAATAGACTATGACCGCACCTGATACGATCAGTCGTTTCAGAGATATGTTTGGCGCCCACCAAAATTTAATTGTTTCCCGTGACCTGACCAAGCGCCTTTCAGGGGCGGTTTGCTATCCGTGAGCTAACGCTTGCTACTGTCAACCGTTGCACCAAATATAAAGTCTCTATCTCCACCCACTACGCAGATATGACAGGCGATAGAAAATGTCAAAAATAGGATGGTTTGGGGGTAACTAGGGTTATTTAAGGTAATTGAAAATAGCATCATTTGATAGAGTGCATACGAGTTCCTTTTAGCGTTTCATAGTAACTGTGTCCAAACGTTGCACAGTTTCTGAGATATAGCGAGATATTGGTCGAAAATCGACGATTATAACATACCCCGCCTGAATTTGGCAGACCCGTTGCGGGTGATCCCGTTGGAATTTCGCTGAGATATTTGGCATTAAAAACCAAGATTCCCTGTAAATTTTATTCAGTTTTGAAAACCCCTAGATATGGTGTTATTTGCGTGATCTTATGTTTAGCCTTTTTTGTACAGTGCTGGCTTGTGACGGACAAACTGACGGACATACGGACAGATGGATACTCGATGACAGCCTATAGTTGACTGTCTATTCAGCATAACAGTTTGCGATAATGACATAAGCCAAAAACGCTTTAAAAGTTTTCCAAAACTGCACAAAATTTACAATTGTGCTGTCCTATACCAGCGTCCTTTAGTCAGTTTTTCGACGCAAATTTTCGCATTGATCGGTGCATGACGATAAGGGAAAATATGACATAAGTTTGAACTTGTGGGTACGATAACGGCTACACGATACGATCTTAACCGGAAGTTTGCTATGCATGAACCTGTGGTGATCACATCCGTGCCAGACATCACCTGTGATGGTGTATCATGTCGCGAGTGAAGACGAAAAACCCCATATATGAACACACACACACACACGTTTACAAAAGTAGTATGAACCTTTCCGTATACAGAGCAGTCATTTTACCGCGCGACGCTACGCTAGCGTGTTATATGCTGTCGTCTGTGTCCATCGGTCCGTCTGTCTGTCTGTCCGTCCTTCTCGATTCGGTATTCTCTCAAAATGGCCAAACACAGAACAAAAGATGTCAGGGGAGTAAATATCCTGGCGCTACGGTGTGCATAAAGGAAAATCATCTATAAGTGCAAGAGTTCAAATTTTGAGTCAGTCGACTCCTCCGACAGCTGCTAACATAGACTGACGAATGTCCGGTTTCATTGATCTGGTACTAAAGCGTGCATGATGTGCTTGGTGTACGCTATTGCCTGACAGCATCTGAAGCCTGACGGCTACATGACGGCTACAAGCCGTCGAGGACAGGTATACAATGTATGCCAACAAAAACAATGCTTTATGAAAAATTATATATCTTCAAAATTATAACTAAATTTATAGCATTTACAGAGGAAGATTCAGACCAAACATGCAGAAAATTTCCATACAATATTTGATTTGATTTTAAAATTACAATTGCTTGAACTTATAGGCATATATCTTCCTTAATGAACAAGTAGAGTACAAGTTTATTGGCATTTCTTAATGCTTTTGTGATGGGTAAACTAAGTGATGGAGACAAAATTACATAATTAGACTCTACGCAAACAAGGACTTCGGACTAAAGCGATAAGAACAAGGTATCTTGAAAAAAACTAGAGCTTGAATACTTTGTAGACGAATCAGTTTCTTTAGTACCAAGCCAAGTGATTGGTTGTGAAAAAAAGTGTTTGAAATGATTATGTTTTGTGTCGAGTGGGAGGTTATCAATGAATCAATAATTGTTGCTAACAAACATGTGGTTGATATGATGATGATAAGGTTTTAGCTGTGACGTGTAATGTAGGCATAAGTCTGTGTTGCTGCAGCTGGTGAACATTTTGAACACACTGTTTAAATACTGAGTGGGCAGATGACATTCGTCACTGAAACGTTTGAACTGTTGACGAAAAGCTGTACAAAGTTTGATTCGTTATTCGTGAATACTTGAAGCGCAACTGCTTGGAAATGTCAACAGTTGTATTCATTAAACCATATCAGTTGCTTCAATGAAATTTGTAGAGTACGTTGCATGAATACTCACATATAACTTTTGAAAGTTTGGCTCAAATCGATATACAACTGCCGAAATACAGTTTTCTAGGGAATTGTTTTATTGGCGCACCCTGTATAGTTGTCGAATCATGCGTCGGTAAATCTAACTCAGTTGAGCTCGGCAGGTGGGACGTACTGTAGCACTGTTCACAGCGTGTTTGACATGCGAGGTATGTGCGTAATGTTTTTGACACTTTGGGTGTTGAAATATCAGTCGACATACGACATTATAATAATACTGGCCCGCCTATGCATAATGTAGGGGGCCAGACTAGTGATGCTATCTGGCGTCTGTCATCGTCTGTTGTCATCGTCTGTCGTCGTCTGTAACATTCCATGGATCTATAATTAGACTGGAGGCGGCTTTAACCGCGCAGGCCAGGCGATGACGACATGCCGCCGCCAGTCTAATTATAGCTCCATGGTAACACTCCACGGCGGGCCAGTAGAGTTTCGTCCCCTTAGGGCGACACCTTGTTACCACAGTGGTAGGCCTATCTGTAACTAAATTAAATATTTTAAAAAAATAAATTTTTAAATTAAATATATTTGGTTTGCTACTTTTCTTAAACGTACGAAAACTGGCAATCATTATGTGAGTGCAACTATTTAATAACATCAAACGCCGTTGTTGTGCTTAGATTCCACAATGATGAAACCGATTCTTCTATTGATACTGATGACTCTTCTAAAAGGTAAGAAAACAAAACAACAAACAGCCTAGTTAGACTAGAATACTGTGTTTTGCAACTAACAATACCAATATTTAAAAATTTGTATATTTAATTGCATTTAACTTTTGTAGTTTGTAGTTTGTACGTTTTCTATTTTCGCCATAGCACCGTACTTAAGCATAGTCTTATATATACGGACGTCAGCTACGTCGGGAACTTCGCAACTAGCGGCCAGCAACCGTAACGGATCGAGCGCCGTAGGTGTGACCGAGCGCCGTAAGCGCGAGGGTGGAGCGTTAATAAAATATAAATGGCAAAACTGCCCAGTTTTTTTAGTTAACTTTAAGACCGGTGGAGTCATAAGATTTGTTTTTTTATCGTCAATCGGGGTTCGGTTGTGGTTAATCAACTCAATCTAGTAGGCCTAATCAGGCTACGCCTACCGTGCCATATTCGGACGATAATTTTACAACTGGGAGTCTGGGAAAAACACTACCGTAATTTATCAATGGGAGCTTAACATCGGTTAAACGATATTACCACTGTTTGGGCCCTTTAGATATGCGTACGAGTACACTTGTACACAGGAGCATGTAAACGTTGCAAAAATTAACAGCGGTGTAAACGAATATGGCGGCGAAATCCGTGCAAAAACGAAGAATCAGCTAAAGCAGTCAAGTGCACTATGTGAGATTTTCGCAAATTAATGCAAAATTAGACAATTTATTTAAGGCTGCCGAACTAAAGTCACATTCGGCTGCTGGCTAGTTTTTATTTACAATAATGCTGTCTGCCTATCATTGTGACTGAGAACCATCTGCGTTTTGTTACTGGCTGCCTTATTGCATGTAGTCGTTTAATAAACGTTTACAAGTTTTGTGTACACATTTACTAAAGTGAACGATAGGCGCATCCCTACCGTGGTTACGCGTGACAAATGGGGCAGAATCAAACACAACGATATTATTTGGGCGAGTTCATGGCGTCACCAGTCAGCGGCCGTACCATGCGTACCGGGGGCGAGGTATGCTCCTCAACTGTATGCTATCCTTTTGTTACTGGCCCGCATAATGGGCCAGTATCGTATTGCATGCTGTCGTCTGTCGGCGTCGTCTGCCATCTGTAGTCGTCTGTAACGCGCGTGGGCGGTAGGCCGCCGCCGGGTCGGGCGCGTGGCCGGTCCAACGACCGACACTGCACGGCGTGACAGTACGGTTACGTCCCGTTAGGGCGACACCTTGTTCAATATGAGTTAGCTCTGTGTCGTCTGTTTCATAACCCAGGTCAACAGAACAAACTATCACATAGCGTAACTTGTCTTAGAAACATTCTTGCCAGAAAATAATAACAATTATGAGAATTGTGTGCAGAATGGTACGACCTTGTATCCCCGTACAGTGTCCATATAACATTCGCATAATGCCGTACTTGTAACTACAGCTTTAGTAGCGGCAAGTGTCTGATTGTGTGCTTATTAGAGCTGTTTATTTACTATATATTTGTATTTCTCACGTCGCAGAGTCAAGGTCAAACCCAGACGAAGTTCGCTTACGCAGATGTTTATTCGACCGAGCAAAAAACCAGTCACACGACCTTATGGCAACTCCCATTGCCAGTGCAAATGAAGTCTTGCTGGTCAAGTTTTCAATCAACATCTTAAAGCTTATTGCCTTGGTAAAGACAGTTGTTCTTATACTCTTCGGTTATGTTCACATTTTTACATAATCGGTTTCGTAGAACCATCATCAATTTGCTAAAACGTATGTAAAGCGACTGCCGATAGACACATTGCACCGATTGCACCTTTAATACTGCGTGATGGGTTTTTTGTGAGAGCTGCAAGGCTGTCGTAAACTTGTTACCCTGTCCGCTTGTCGGCAATGTATATAAACGGTGAAACGTATCGTCCAACATTTGGTATACCTACCACGTTATACCGCAATGTTCCACATAGTTGACACTTCACCGGGCGACGGTTAATTGCGCGACAGTTAACCGGGCGGCTATTAACCTGAGCGACAGTTCACCGCAGCGACAGATAGCAGCGCCACACTTACGCGAGCGACGTGTAATCGGCTGTAAACACAAAACATAACAGTTGTCAATCTAGCTTAGTTAGGTGATCATTTATTTAATTTATTTAACTTGTGTTTAATTATTTATGGTTTTTCTGCTACCACATTTGTGGTGAAATAAAGTTGTGTGTGTTATGTTATACTACTCACACGGTCATAATAGAGTACTACATATTAATCAGCGTAGTTCACGTAAAATGTTTAATGACTAATCACTGTTCATGCAGTGGTCGAATTATCAGCAAGTTTTCAGGGGGGCCTTATGGCTACCGCGGAGTGCAAGCCTATAATGGGGGTCTGGGGCAGAGCCTGAACTAAGGGGGCCAGGCCCCCCGAGGCCCCCGTAATTCGAGCACTATGTTCATGTAGTGTTAGTAGATGTCGGATAGCACTCACAGACATCTATGCGTGCGACAAAGCTCGATCGGACGTAGATACACAAGCACTTTAGCGCGTCCATGCTCCGAAAGCTCGCGCAACACGATCGTTCAGTGCACAATACTTTTTTGCAGACGGGCGCCTTACGCCAGTCGTAGACTGCAGAAATGAATGAATGAATGAATGAAAATGCGAGGATTTTAAGTGCGTTTGAAAACCGACTGAGAGCCGGCTTTGTCTAACACACTATGTAAACAAATCA
>Ga0209780_1003668_pt1 | contig 11558 bp, 6 predicted proteins | sample WorMetexBAHAMAS2_FD_187384 | JGI IMG/M metagenome (GOLD analysis project Ga0209780, IMG submission 187384) | Marine gutless worms symbiont microbial communities from Max Planck institute for Marine Microbiology, Germany - Inanidrilus exumae... | ecosystem: Host-associated > Annelida > Digestive...
ACTTGGCTAGCTATCGTCTAATTGGTTAAACGAAGTAGGTTCTCTTTTTTAGTATTTTGAAGTACGTACGTGCCATATCGTCGTAAAAAGTTGACGTTTGCTATCTCATCTCCTGATGAGTTCTTGTCACACGCTTATGACACGACTTAAGACTGCAGTACGCAGCAGTAGAGTAAGTACTTCGCAAACTAATATCATGAAAGAATAGGATTATAGCATCATACAGACAGCAAAGTTATAAGTTTCATGCCAAGAAAACATTTCACTGCTCGCCGTTCAATTAAGAAATACTTACAGACGCATCGATTATTACATCGTGTCGTGTGATGGTATAATGTAACAAGTGCATAATGACCACGGAAACGTGCTAACTGCTAAGCCTATATAGGCCAACCAATTTTAATGCTATAATGGACGTAGAAAACATGACAACACATCTTATAACTTGTAGCCACATCTTTCGAACAGACAGATTACAGAGAAAGCAACAAAAACTCAGAACTATTCTATTTTGTGATTCATTTTGTCATTATACTTAGACACTTAACAGTGCATCATTCTGTTCTGCCGCCGCGTATGGCGTCGGAACTTGCTTAGCAACGGGTGGTCACGTGACTTTCGTGTTGTCAATGCCCGTTTCAAATTAATTGTTCACTTTAACCTTAAACGGAAGCAATATGCAAACAGTAAATAACCTCGGTCATCGTTAAGAATTTTTCGTGACATAATATATACTATTGCTGTTCTAATAATGTAGTTAGTGCTGTATAACAGAATATACTTACCGATTAAGTTTGGTCCAAGTTCGTTGTTAGGATGTTGCAGCCAGAAGACAGTGTTTTAGCTGAATGTGGTGTGTTGTTTTGCAAGCTCAGGAACGACCCGGAGGGGTCAGTCTAATACATGACGGGCCAGACAGGACAACCTATACAGACGGGACGGCCAGTCTTGTGGCAGACCGGACAGACCATAAAGATGGGACATCTATACAGCTATTGTTGAAACAGACGGACAGCTCATCCAGACCCGACAGCCGTTCATGAAGCAGACGGGACAGCCTTTATACAGACGGGACAGCTATGTAGATGTGTAACTGTGTCTCATCTGTATCTGTCGTTGACGAAACACAGAAGTCTTGCAAACGGGACTACACGTAAGGCCTATACCCAAATGTGAGTTCTACTGAGCAGACACGTCTTTATAGTCTGTCCCATCTGTATAGGCTGTCCCGTCTGTCCCGTCATGTTTTAGACTGACTGACCCGGAGTGCTGCAATGCCAAACGTGGCGAACGCCCGGAATGTCGAACAGGGGCGGTTTCCAGCCAAATGCACGCTACGTATGCATTGCACGCAACGCAAGTATTGCACACATGACACAATAGATGCTTGTGTAAAATTTAACGCAGCGCACTCAACGCTTCGTAACACTAATGCCGGAAAACGGCCTATGCAGGCACTTTGGAGTTTGGACAATTTTCTAACATTCGTGCGAGCAATACAACGCAATTGCTGACCAATCAGACAGCTGCAACTGTCGCCAGAGAGTGGGCCAGCGTGTTGCGTTGATTACATTTAAAACGTTGTGTTGCGTGTGTTGTGTAAACATATGTTTTGTGCATTATGTACGTTGTGTGTTTCATTAAATTTTCCTTGAGTACCTTTCATTACGTGCATTACGTGGGTTGTGTTTGGCTGGAAACTGCCCATAAGCCTGTTCCGCATTCCAGGCATTTGCCATGTTTTGGACTTCCGATTATGCCCCATTTCGCCGAATCCCGTTTCGCCGAATCCAAATTCGCCGAAAACCTGTGTCGTTTACTTATTTTCCTAAAAAGGAAATGTCGATGACGTCAAACTAAACTGACCCTAACCGTAACACTAACCCTAACCGACACAGTAACGGTAATATTTTTACGCGCATTTTGTTGACACCCATAAAAAGGTTGTATCGCATTAATGAAAGGAATTTAAAATGAAAATGATGGAAAGAAAAGCTTACACGGCATTCGGCGAAACAGGATTCGGTGAAATGGGATTCGGCAAAACGGGATTCGGCGAAATGGGAAGACACCGGAATTCTGACATTCGCCACGTTCAGCATTCTGGCATTTAGCACTCCGGTCCCTACCCACAAGCTCTATGGACACGATACGATATGATATGATACGAGGTGTATCCTATCATACCGGTAGACTTGATTGGCGTTATTTGTCAACTGAATGAGCAACCACGGATGAAGGTGACACCACCTGATTGTCCGAATCTATTTAATCACAATTGTATTTAAAAAAAGTACATTCCATCCACTCAGTTCATGTACAGAGCTGTCACTCATTGTGGTCAGGTCGGTTGTAAAATTGGTTTTAACTTTGGGCCTGTCCAGTTAGTCGAAAGTAATGGCCACAAAGTCAGGGAAATTGCACAGTTGTCTGTCTGTATTTTCCAAATTTGAATCTGTGTAAATTCAACAATTAATACAATGACATATCTCATCTTTATCAAATAAAGTATGCACAGCATTGCTATGACATCACAGTCTCAGGCTATAAGCCATGGTGGATGTACAAAATGCAGTCTGTACTGTGTACTGCAAATAGTAACAAAAATAGTGGATGCAGGATGGTAAGTGCACATGTAACACTTGCAATTTTTTCACTATATGTCTGGTCTTGTCAACCTATGTAATTGTTTGAGGACATCTGCTACTTTTTGTATTTTGGACTTCAAAAAGTTTAAAGAATGCTATTGCTTACTGATAATCAATCTGTAAGTACAATATTACATGATGTTGATTGATACTTGCAGTTGCGTTATGTTGGAAGACTGTAGTAAGTGCATTGCTGTATGTGCTCTGTAGCTAATGATCGACCACTCCTTGAGCCACTGCTGTTTTCTTCATCACTGTCAGAATGCAGCTGTTGCAACAAGCTACAGTCTCTGGCTGTTCAATGTTTGCTGTGTGATAAAGTATTTGGAGAAGATGAGAAATCAGATCATATCATTAATGATCATTTACTTACAGCTCATAATCTTTTCATTGGTGAACTGCAAGAGATTGCTGATTTATCAAAGTATACAGTTTTTGCATTGCTTAGTGTATTTCTATTAAAAGTTTTATATGGTACCAGTGTGCTTGCATTGTGTTGTTGATATATCTACTTTTGCCAACATAGTGAATTTTATTTTGGTCCATTGTGCATCCCCAGGTTAATCACAGCTCACCAAGTTCTCTTAGAGGTTGATGTAAACCACCAAAGAATAACTAGCACCATCTCTTGTAGGTTCTCAGGTGCTCTTGTTTCCATGACTATCTCAAAAGATGAATGCGTGCTTTTGCCAGCCCTGTGCTAATGGCGACTGGACATGTCATTGGGCAAGGGTGAACTTTGACACCCTGTGGAATCGACACCACTTAACCGATCACCAAAGACTCAGGTGATTATATCAGGGACCCTACAAGGGCCTACATCTAGGCTAAATTTGGTGCAAATCCGTCCATGGGGGCTTCTGTGCAAATTGGTGAAACATAACAACATTCTCTTTCTTAGAATATCCCCAGTGAGCACGATGCTGCCATTTGACTCCAGAAGATAAAGGCTTTACTCACATTTGAACATCATCAACTTCCAGTAGTAAATGGAGTTCAGCCACATTTGCTTTTAAATGAGCTTTATGCATTTTTCATTGCCATTCAGAGCCTAAGGTAATAGTCACTTGAAACCGTAAGTTAGAGACCTTGTATCACGTAACTGACATAATATTTTTGAATGGTTTAATAGCCATACAAATCGTCAGTAGCCCTGCTGACAGTCCCTGACATGGTCACAAGTCACGTGACCATTCAGAACGCCAGGTGCTCTGTGCTCTGAATTAGATCCTGAATATTAACATCCAGGCTCTGAGGGTAATAATTAGAGGAGATCTTGACTGGCCCTTCCGCATCAGAAAACACAGAATCTTTCATGCCTACAAATTCCACTGTGCTGCAACCTAGGAGGCTGCAACACTTCTCCTAGCGAGTGGGCTTGATGTATTGTAAGTATGTTTTTTGTAAGTATGCAGTGTTTGGTGCTATACCACACACAACAGGAATCTTGGTTTCAGTTCACTTGACTTTATTTAATAAAAACAAAAGGTGGTCAAATGGTTACATACATACTTTGAATTTTAACCTGCTCTATTCCATTCACTGTTTTTGTCTCTTATTGGCATTGGTGTTGTTAGATATATGCAATACTGGAAACGTCGGTTTGCTGGTGGACTGCGGCTGCCTGACTGCTGTACATCACAGAGTGCAGGTGTGTCAGTGCTAATCATGTGTACCTGGGGCCCGATTCGCAAAAAATCTTACGACAAACTTAGGAAAAACTTAGGATAAAGTGTGACTTAGGAAAATCTTAAGATAAACTTAGGATGAACTTACGAAAAACTTAAGATCACCTTAATAAGAAAAGTGCAATTTCTCAAAAATGACTTAACATTTATTTACAGAATTGTCTGCATATATATAGGAAGAACTTAGTAAGTTATAAGATTGCTTTAATAAATTACACGTAAAAATCTGAAAATCTTAACTTTATAACTTAGGATAAACTTAAGATAAACTTGAGAAAAACTTATGATAAACTTACCGTAGGATTTTTCCTAACATTTTTTTGTGAATCGGGCCCCTGGTTGTCAGTGTCTGGTTAAATAAGCTTTACCTGCTATACATTACGTCAGTCACAGAGAATTGATGGACGAGCATCCACAATGTTGACCCGTTTTTAAGTTACTAATTTTCTTAATTTATCAAAAACAAAACCGAAAGTAGCACAACAAATTGTGTTGATATTTGTTAGAAAATGTACGTAAACACCCTCTTGTCATCTAGAATAGATAATAGTTGCCTGTGAATTGGAGAAACATTTGAATCATTTGCAGGTAATGTGGAAATTTTCCGCTAGAAACCGAAAAAGAGGTATTCCGTGAAATCTGATTAAAAAAACTAGATTTGTTATGTGGACTGCCTCAGCGAAATTTTGATGACTGACTGGAAATACTGCTGTTAGGGCATGATTAATAAATCAATCAAGTTTTTCAACCGGTGGTATAAACACATCTTGTTGATCTTTAGAGCCCATGGAGTACATTTTGAAACATGGTTCAGAGGCTTGATCTTAGTGTTTACCATAGATTTTGTCACTTTATTAGCTACACTATCAACAGTTAACTACAGAGCATGTTATTGGCGTGTTCAATGCTAAGTCATTGTGACATTGTTGGCTTGTTTGCATTTTCATCTTTATGGCTCTGAGATTGCCTTGCTGTGCTTTAATTACGGTACCGTTTTTAAAAAGTATTTATTTTGACAGTTAGTGAAGACAGTGAGTCAAAATCCAGAGTCCTGTTTTAGAGCACATCATACATTTGTCGCTATTGTCCATGGACTGAATGTTGTTTAATTAACATGTGATAGTTGTATGCCATTATTTTTATTGTCATTTATAAATACTAGTTTGTTGTTCTGTGGCAGATGCATCCAGGCAGTATTGGTTACTGTCATCTGTCCTACCGGAAGATGGAGAAATTCGTAAGGAAATTAAGAAAGAAAAGCTGGTAGTTGCACTTTATTTCCACTATTCAGAAACGTTTGTGCAATTTCTGAAGTAATTGGTTTAAGTTAATAAAGTTAAAACTTAAAATACTGCATAATTTTCTCTAAGTTCTTGCATCCTGGGCCCGACATGCAGATCCATTAACGCCGTTCTACTGTATTCTGTGCTTTTTATTTGATGTGTAGAGCTGCAAGATTTTATTTTTCCTTTACCTTAGACCTTTACGTCTATTGTATATCTCTCATTCCAGCTCTTCCATTCTACTTTTCTGTCCATTGCCTTGAGACAAGTCATCTTCCAATGTATTGTCTACGTCTCTTCCACACACTCAATTTGTTTAAACCTATGTTCTAAAGTTACTTTGGGTTGAAGCCGAAAGAGAATTACTGGAGAAGTGCTTCTGTCATCATGCCGTCAGTATAAGAACAGTAAAGCATTGACTCCATCCAGACGGCTTGGTGCAGCGGTAAAGGTGTTAGGCATATCATTACTCTACGTTGAGCCCAGTTAGCACAGGGATGGGTGGCCATCTTCAGGCGGCTATACCACCTCAGTATGTAACTAGCCACCTAGGCCAACTCAGCCTGGCCGTCCCTCCGTGGGTAGGCACAATGAGTACTGGCGATGTTTTCGGCCACTGCTAGGGAAGAAACAGCGAGTTCTGCATAGCATTAGATCCTGTTAACAGGACTGCTAGCATACTGATGTAGTCAGTTAAAGGCGCTGACTGTTAAACTGAGCTGGCAATCTGGCCGAAGTTGGTCGTATGATGGCTTGATTGGGTCTAACAACCGTCGTTGGCTCAAAGCACTGCTCAAGGGGATGAGCAGCCTCACAGCAGACCTAGCTGTCTGTGCGAAATCTTCTTCATCCAGAGATAATCACCAACGCATCTCATCTGTACTTGATCCACCAATGACTCCCCAGAAAAGGGATAACACACCCATTGTTTCCACTCCCCGGCACCAGTACCACACTGACCAGATATGTCCAATGTGCTACCATGTGTACTGGTAGTGTGTGGTCAGACTTGATTCGTGGCACATCCTGAATCCAGTATAATTCACACATATTTTTTCTGGATTTTTTTGTACGTCACATTCAACATCCAGATCTAAGATTGTTCATGGCTTCTGGGATACACTGCTTGAGTAGAGAACTGAACGTAATTTGTAGTGTTAGATAGTAACATATTAGCAATATGCAGACGTTATTGTGACTAGAGTGAAGTTTTGGACCAGCAGCAGAGGGAACGAGCAGATGAGAAGTTTGCACACACTTGCCTCTTTTGTTCTCGGCACTTTCACGGCAACAGGTACATCTTCCTGATTTTATCTTGCATGTGAGACTGCTGCTTAACGTGGGCGTCTGCTTGTAGAATGTTGTGTGACAAAATAGTACACACATTGAACGACTTAATTGTTGTCATAATACTGTACTGTTATTTATAAATGTACAAGTGCTTCTGCATCTGCTATTAGAAATTCTTCTGCAGTTTGCTGTTAAGTCTGCAGTACACTAGCGTCTTAGGCATAGGTATTGCTGATATGCTTTCAATCCATGCAGCAGACTCAAATGAGATTAATGTGTTTTATATTTATATGCCAGTGTATAAGTGTGCATAGTGTTAGCTCTGCCATAGGTGGCAGTGGTAATTTTTTATATTTTTGTATGTCTGTTAGCAGCATAAGTAAAAAATGATGGGTGGATTTTCATGAAATTTGGGGATTACGTAGATCATAGACCGGCGGGGCACTGCTTAAATTTTGAGAGTGATCCTGAGTGTGTGGATGTCTGAAGTTTACAAGTTGGTCGTTGGTGCCTCGACACTACGATTGCTGGGCTTAGCGTAGATTGAGGCCATTATGTGTGTCCTCGGCTGTACTGGTACAATGGTCAGTACAGTAATAACGTACCTCAGTTGCACCTGCAGCTCGCCGATAATGACACTGTGCCACTTTGAGTGTGGTGTGGTGCTGAGTGCTGAGTGCCGTTCATTCATTTCACAGTGTGACACTTTATTTACATACTGCTGTGAAAATGTGTAGGTCACATTTGTTTTATCACATGATGGAATTTCATAATTTTAATGTTGGTGATCCATACAATTTAGGTATGATTATTATTATACTGCTACATTTGGTTTACGGGATTTTTCTTATATTTTCTGTTTTATTTGAGTAGAATCTTTTTCATTCTATATTGTATTAGTAGAGCGGTTTATGACATGGTTAACTGAGAAACTCAGTTCTGATGTTTTCATATATCATTGTTGTCATTGCTACTTTGCCTGTCAGCAGCAGCAGCATTGGCACACGTTGACAGGTGATATGACAAGTTACAAGTTTAGCACCACACCATGTATTTCTTTGGCTCTTGGTGGAAATGTACGGTACTGCAAATAATGTAAACAGTACCCAGTGGACAAATTGCTATGGCCAAAACTGTTAGTGGCCATTGTGAATCTGACAGCTGTATGGCTGTGGTCAATATGGCAATACATGAGCCTCTGCCATTGATCATTGGCACCAGTGAGTCAGTTGCTTCATTTTCACAGCGACTTGTTATGTGATGCTGAACTATTGTAAGAAAACTATTGTTTTTTTGCGTGTGTGTGTGTGTGTGTGTGTGTGTGTGATCATTTCAGTGTACACAGATGATCTCCTGTCACTTCTTGAAGACAAACTGCGAAGGTTTGTGATAATTGATCAGCAATACAGTCACTGTTGCTGTAAAACAGTCACAGCACAACGCCCGGTGTATATCACTGTGCAGTTGGGGGCAGTTTTCAGTTGCCGCTGAATTCCTATAATGTATGGCTGTTAACAGTTGCAAAATCAGTCAGTGACAAGAACCTGAGAATGATAACATTTCATCATTAAATTATTTTAGAAGTTTTGATTAGTTTTTTGAACAAATATTACATATGTGAGACAAGACTAAGTAGAAAATTTTAAATTAATTAAATGACTAATTTGTTGTATTTTGTATCCTATTGTAAACAGCTTCATGGCAGTTGCAACGTTGAATGTTATTAAGTGTTATAAAGCAGGAAGACAACACATACGTCGACCGCTCTGACGTGAGTCAGCCTAGGCCTGAAGGCTATGCTAGGCTCATATTTGTCCAATTTTGGGCTTCTGGGGGAGCAAAGTTCCCCAAAATGGGAGATTCCCCGCCCAGGACGCTGATGAACCACTGCAAAATTTGCTGCCACTAGCTTTATCATCGCTGGAGAAATCCGTAACCGTACAAACACACACAAACAAACAGTAAATGATATATCCTCACTTTGCCTATCGGCATGTGCGGATAATAATAGTAAAACTGTAATAGTAGCAGTAACAGTAACAATAACAGCAGCAGTAACTACAACAACATAATGAAAGAACTGAGAAATAGTATGTAACTGTAATATAATAGTAATAACATACGTTGAAGTCGGTATCATTGACTTATACATATGTTGTTTGATGTTGATACAGTTTGAAGTGCCTGTACTGTGAGAAGACATTTAAAGATGGTGCAACACTGAAGGAGCACATGCGCAAGAAGAGGCACAAGCGACTGCATGGAAGCAATCCTGACTACCAATGGTTTTACATTGCCAGCTATCTGGTGTGTATCTAGGTCAGTCCATTATTCACGCCTGATTTACACGTTGAACGCACATTTGTTGCTGTTGCTTTCTTGGCAAACTGATGTGTTACATTGTTTGGAATTTGCAAGCATGACCAGCACGAGAACCGGGACTGGAAAGCAGCGACATCTGCCGACAGTGACAGTTATGACGATGATGATGATGATGATGATGACACTGCAGAGGCTGATTCACGTGTGACGCACGTCACTGAAACGTAAGTTCTTTTGTCAAGCTGTTGTAATGCATGTGTGGTCTTCCTACGTAGTCTGCTAGAATGCAGACACATTTTTGACACTAACAATACAATGTAGGAGACTTAGTTATGTCCAGCAGTAATACAGAGTCACCAACAGGTAATGAGGGGCATGACGCGGTCGTAAGCTAGTCCCGGTGTAAGGTCTACTCTACGTTTGTCGTAGTTAGTCTCAGCCCGCGATGTGCAGCATTGTAAAGGAGACAAATGAATCTGCTATTAACAGAAAACTTAAAATGTCACAAAATCAAATGTGCTTGAGGATAATGAAATTCATCAATGTAGTTTCACTTTTTCACATAACCTACCTTATTTCATTGTAAGAAAAATAAGTTAAATTCTTCGAATTTGAGTGTCTACTGTTGCACCAGATTTCAATAAATAATGAACGTTTATTATGAATTTTTCCTTTAACACCTCTTTTGTTGTTGAACAGCATTTGAGTTTTGACATGTTTGAGTGGATGGAGCAGTTGTAGTTTTGCTGGGTTTTCTTACAGTGAAGTTTTTTGGTCTCCGTAACATCACTGAGAACTCAGCATCTCTTCCCTAATCCGAATGCACTACTTGCCATTAGCAAGGGCGTGTGGGCAGTCAAACTTTGCTCCAGAGAACTGTGGATGCCGTGCGTGTGTGAGTATTGCGTATTGTTACAGAGCAGTTTTCTTAGTTGCGATGCTAGTGATATGTGGTGATGTGTTGCAGAGACTGGGCAGAATGGACTGGTCCTTCAGGAGTTGATGCCGTCTGCTTGTTCTGTGACTGCTCATCATCTGAAGCAAATGAAATACTCAATCACATGACGGTACATTTCTTATTCATAATTAGCTAAATATTGAAATAATCAATCACATATCGTTTCTTATTGATACTCACCTAAATATTGCACTGCAAATAACAGCAAATTAGCACAGCCTATGACGACGATGATGATGATGATAATGTCCAGGCCATGCATGTGGTACCATTGTCATGCCACAGCCACTTCACTGATAAATGTTCAGCATGCACTCAGCTTTAAAGGACGTGCTACACATTTCCTATGGTGTTGTATTGCGAGTTCCCTCCCACCCCAGTTTATTTGATGAATGTCTGGAGGCTACGAATTGACAGAACAAGCACTATTAAGCGAAATCTGTCGAAATTGTCGTTTTCTGAAGGGGTGGGTCACCTTGAGCGCAAATATTTGGTAGATGGGGACGTCGCCCGCAATCCGTCTATGGACCGTTAGATAGAGGAATGATGTAGCTACAACTCTGCTGCTGGAAGTGCAGCGACTTGTTATGTGACTGTTAGTCCGCCTTCAGGCTGCTATCATCCACACTCATGATCGCCATTTATTATTATTATTTAGCCAGAAATCTTATACTTATTTTACCATTCCATGGAAGGTGGAAAAGTGAGTTGTTTGCAGTAATTAAATAAAATGTTACTGATTATGATGCTGTTAGATCGTACATGGATTTGACCTTCAGCGACGTGCTGCGGCCCACAGGTTGACTTTTTATCAACAGATAAAACTAATCAACTACATGCGTCGACAGGTGCATTATCACATACAGTGTTCTGTGTTTTGTTAATATAATATCACGAATGTCTAGTTTAAAACGCACATGGAAAGTGATAGTAATATCCACTAACAAACAGCAGAATGGCTGGTTAGCCGTTAAAGTTTCGTTAAATTTGCTCAAGGGATTATGGAGTTATGGGCATTTTAATTTGACGGGGTCTGGTTACCCCCAAATTTGCAGTGCCCCCTAGCGGCGAAACTATGCGTCAGACCCTGAAACGTTTTAGAGGTGAAACAACGTGCACGAGGTCCTCTATCACCATGCCAAGTTTGGTGGCGATCGGATTTCATCCGCCACCGGGGCGGTGAAAAACGTTGAGTTTTTTTTTGTTTGTCACGCTTTTTCTGTCACGCTTGTGACGTCACGCCTGTGACGTCACGCTTTTGAACGTCAGAGTTTGTGCGCCCGATTTCACCATGAAGATGTTGGAATACAGAAATGATTTTGATGCCGTTGGATAGGGGAAGGTTTGTAGTTGTGCACCCGTGTTCAAC
>Ga0209780_1003669_pt1 | contig 11558 bp, 11 predicted proteins | sample WorMetexBAHAMAS2_FD_187384 | JGI IMG/M metagenome (GOLD analysis project Ga0209780, IMG submission 187384) | Marine gutless worms symbiont microbial communities from Max Planck institute for Marine Microbiology, Germany - Inanidrilus exumae... | ecosystem: Host-associated > Annelida > Digestive...
TATATATATATACGCAATTAGTGATTTACTTATTCAATTATACGTGTGTACGACAGACAGCCCGGAATTTACCAGTGCTTCGGAGAAGCGGCAACAGAGCAATGTGGTGAAGAGATTGGAAACAGCATAGAGAATATGGGATCAGAGATTGACTCTATGTGTTCTGCACCCATAGAGGAACGGCGCAGAGGTATGTCCAAACTGCACTGCTAATAATAATAATAATAACAATAATAATAAGGTCTTCTCCAGTGGCGTGGTAGTCGAAGCGACGCACTAATTGTATTAAAGATAGTTCGTACTGTCATCTAAATACATTCTATTGAATAGTATAAAGAGTATAAAGAAGTATAAAGGGTTAAGTAGAGTGACTGTAATGTGTCGCTAGTTCAGTTCAACCGGATACTTGTAGTTAGTAGCTAATAATACACTGATTTATAGCAGTGTCTGTCTGTTATCTGTTCTGTATACATACAATACGATACCATACGATACGATACGGTAGATCAACGTGCGCTAAAAAGCTGACGGGATGGCCAGCTTAATCTAGCGCACGACCCAGAAACAAAAAAATAAAGAAAAAATAAAATAAAAACCGAGTAGCTCAGAAGAAACGGTCCAGGCAAAGGTCCGTGGAGACAGTCCGGAGGGAAGAAGTGAAACTGCGGGTATAGCCATGGCTTGTGATCTGGTTGTTTGCGTGGCACAGCGGTAGAACGTCGGTCTATGACCGGCGAACTTTCACTGTACTACGCTCGACCTACAGCTGATGGGTGACCACTTATGTGGGTAAACTGTCCACTACAAAATCAGCCAACCAGGCGAAAGCATCCATTCCAGTTCCTAGGCGACATGCATGCTGATAAATATATAGAGATGTCGCAACTTTGATGGTTGCAACGTAATGGCCGCCGAATGTTGGGTCAAAATAAGAAAACGGATCTCAGCCGTTTCTGGGTCATAGGTCACGGAAAGTAGGTCAACTTGTAGGGGACACATTGTAGACTGACATTAGCATTTTGTTTGTCGACGGGCGTTTCATTCCGGAGATATGCGGTGTCGTGTGCGGAAGTCGCGGAAAAAGTGGTCCAAAATTTGATGTTTTTGCGCCGCAATTTTGGGAAGGGGCCCCCTAAATTTTTGGGGGCATTTGTAAATCGACACCACTTCCGACCTATTGGCCAAGTTTGGTTGAGATCCCATGGCTGGTCTTTCATCTATGCTGACGAAATAAAAAAAATAAATTACAGCGGTAAAATATAATGGCAGTGCCTTCAGCGGCCATAATAAATTAAATGACTATTTCGTCATCATCATCATCATCATTTTCTGTACTCATATATACTTAGACGTGTTGATTTCAGACTTGTTCGAGTTCCTGAAAAACTCTCTGATGATGTGAACAACCTCCACTATGTTCAACACGGATCAATGCTTGTAGCTGTCTCTAGTTGAACACCGCGCGACAATCTGCTTTGCATGATAGACAGCATTGCTTTGTCTTGGACGATTATTTCTAAAACTGACTGCTTTTCTGCAAGTGAAAAAAACTTGTGCGTGCAATTATTGCAGTGAGTATCTGATTTACAACTGCAGTAGGCTTTTCATACCGTTTAGCAAAACAACGAATAGCAGGCAGCGAGGGAATATGTTTTCACCGGCGTTGGTTTTTGTGTCTGTCTGTCTGTGACCACGATAACTAAAAAATTGTGGACGGATTTGTACCAATTTTTTGCGAAGGTTCCTAGGAGGAAAGAGAAGACCAAGTTCGTGTTTCGTTACGATCGGTAGAGGGATGTGGAAGTAACGGTCAAAAAAATCTGGACGATTGCTTTCGTTATATTACTCTGTCAGAGTACTTTCTGTCTACTATTATCATTGTGATACAACAGCGTAAAATTAATTACCTACGCGTGGGTAGGGCGTTCAGTCGCGTCTGTTTGTTTGTCTGTCTGTTTGTCCGCGCTCTAAAAAGAAAACGGCTTGAGCTATCAACACCAAACTTGGTACATATATACTCCATAGTAGTCGCTCGGCATTCATTGACCCAGAGGTCAAAAGGTCAAAGCTCAAGGTCACACGGTTACGGACACCGTCACGGTCGCACGGTTACTAGTGACGTGTGCTGCTGCTGCCGGCGTGGGTCTGCATGTCGATACGACTGCATACATTTTCTAGTTTACAATGTGTTTGATCTTCGATGAAGCATATGATAAACTGCTATTAATTGAATATACGGCGCATGCTTATTAGCATAAAAAACATCCGTGAAATTATCACAGGAAGTTTGAGCGTAGACAAACTTAGCACAGTGTAGTGATTGGTTTACATTTTTATAGTACCTGTTAATTCACCGTTAATAATGATATGACAGTGCAGAGTAAGAGTCGTTTTAACAACTACGATAGTCCTATGTAAAAATAAAAGAAAACAGTGAAGAGAAACAATGTGAACATACATCAACTACAAAGACATGTGAGGAGGCCTACAGTACATACATATTATAATAGGGGGGCTACTTTTTGCACACTGCAAACGTCATGATAACGACCAGTTAATCAACGAATCTAAGATATGAATCTCATCTGTTGAAAAGCTGTCAGAGACAGTTGCTACGAGTAGAGTCCAGCCATCTGTTGAGGTCGGACTGGAATTGTGATCCACGCTTGGCTGTTGATTACTGCAATGAAATAAGTGACTAAATCGACTCAAATTTCACCTAGCTGTCGCAAAAATAACATGAACTGAACTGTCTAAAATAACGTTTTTGTGTATATAAGATTTAACTATTTTACAAATAATATACAAAAATTGCATAAAACTGCATTTGAACCTTAAGTCATTCCAGACAATTTTATTAAATCATTTTATTTTATCGTGAACTACAGTATCGTTATACGTACGTGTAGTGAATTGAAAACAATGCAAGTTAAAGTCGGTTAATTGTCAGCTGCGCCGACAAGACGTCAATAATAATTAGGTGAAGTACTGTGACATGTGGGCTAGTAACCGTAGATAGAAAGAGATAATATGGAAAGGTTTTCATTACAAATTACTAACTATCGTCTCTTATAATTAATTTACCAATAATATCGAGAAAAATGTCAGCATTTGTACAGCCAAATTGAGCCAATGCTCTAAAACGGCAAAATTCATAAGGATGAAACACATGCGCTGGCACATTTAGATATGTCAGTCACATATATATAGGCTAATTTAAGATTTATTTTAATTTGTTTGCTCTTTACAGAATTGGTTAAATATATGCAGTTTTACTGAAGTTTGAGAATATGATAATTACTGGAAATTGGGATCACGGTAGACGGACATTTTATAAACTGATTGATTGATGGATTGATATGGTAGGCCTAGTCGTCAGAATGGTCCTCATATATTTTAAAGTGATGCGAATTCCAGTGCACCAATGTTGACGTTCACAGCCCACCCACGTTGATCGGAGCCGAGCGATTAGTGCTAGCAATTGAGCGGTAACGAGCGTCCCGTCGATACACCGACAAGGACCCGGTTTGCCTACACACCATTTCGGCCCTCGACACAATCCACTTTGCCTGTGTCCCATTGTATACACAGTCCGCCGAGATTTAGGCCCGGACCGACAATGGACCGGACGCGGTTCCCGGTCCTTTCCGGATTTGCCGTCCGTTTGATTCTATTTGTGCAAATATTTGACGCGGCGCGATTGTCGACGTGAAGTCACGTGATCGAGTCTGCTTCAGAAGCTGAAACATGACGTCCTGTGTGGATATATGTGAGTCCCACTTACGTACTAGTTATAATGTCAAACTGTAAAGGATTCCGATGCAGGAAGTCTAGCATGTGCAGTATACTTGAATCCAAAATCTCAGAAAATCAATGTCTGTCCCTATCCATCACTGTTATCACAAATAATAGTTATTCATAGTCAATAAACATGGATATTTTATACTTAAGTGCATTAACACAAAACTCGAATCTTTATTAAAAGCAAATAACCTTAAAATTTGTTAACAAATTTGATTAAGCAAACATCAAATACCATTTCCAAATCCAATACTAACCAGTCTACGTATCCGGACTTTGGAAACAATTTATAACAAACATACAGCAAAACTCAGACCGATGTTAACAGTAACGAACATTGCATATTGTCACACTCACCCACATACAACTGTTCAACGAAGCACTCCTAGCAACATTTCAAATAAGTGGGATGAGATTAGCTCTGACAGATAGGCTTGCTGCACTTAACTAAAAGACCAGCGCAAGATATTTCTGGAGATGTTCCAACATAAACGAAAGTAAATACAGAAAATTATCACCAATCATCACATCAGTATCACTTGGTGGCATAAGCATGACACAGAACTTAGCAAACACCTTCACATTTGGCAATTCCTTGTGATCCTGTCATCAATATACCGCCAAACAATATTCCATTGACCATGCCGAGAGGGAAAGAAGGATAGAGCTTGACGGACTTGAACTTCGTCGACTACATTGTGATTTGATAACATGTTTTGAAAACATCCATGGTTTCAATTGTCTTAGATCGGAGGATATTTTTTACTCTTTCTGGCATGCATATTACTCGTGGTCATCCATTCAAATTGCGTGTGCAAAAACTATAGAATTGATGTTATAAAATTTCTTTAGTTTTCGTGTGGTTAGCATCTGGAACCAACTGCCGGATGACATTTCAAATGTGGTCACTGTCCCTGCGTTTACTGCAGAGCTATGCTCTTACGATTTAAGTCGCTATTTGTCATAGGCTTATAATATGTATATTTATATAAATTTCTTTTCTAATTTTTTTAAAGGTATAGACTTAAGTGTACGCGTACCTGTCTATACCTTCACATGCACTTACTTTTACTGTTTGGTATACATTGCATGTCCTATGTTCCGTGTGATGTGTAAATTTTAATACAACACAATAAAATAATGCTTAATGCTTAGCTTCTACAGGACTGCATAGCTAAACCAAAGCTCAGTAACAGCCCGGATGGCCCATCACGGCTGAAAAGCAGATGTGAATTTGTAACAGTAAATAAGTAACAGCCAGGGAGATCCAGGCTCCCACCTCTCTGGAAAACCTCACACCAAAAATCAACTTAATCCATTTAGGTGTTTCCCACAATACACCAACATCAGACACAGGTAGACAGACAGACACATAACCAGTAGGATAAGCCAAACGATTACAACAGTCGGCTTAAATATTATGGACCATCATACACAAGTTGCATTCTCATATTCCTCAACTTTACTGCTGTAACAAAAATTTATAATAATAATAACAAGTGTCCAAAAAACATCTGGAACAAGGCCGCATCGCCATCTTGCCGCCCCTCGAGGCTGCAAAAGGATTCGTCCATCTTGTCCCCCATATAATACATAGTGAGTTGGACCCACAAGAGTCATTCCCCAAACGGCTTTCCGACTGCTTCAGCCATTTTTGTACAGCTCACCCGTTTGACCAACAGGCACAATAATAATAATACACACATTTCTATACTGCCATAAGGTCGTAACTTCACACACAGACAGACAGTTAGTTAGTTGACACAGACAGACAGACAGACAACGCTATGTACGTTATCTGTAGCGAGAGGCCACATCTTATGCACTGCATGCATGCACGGAATGCAACCTAATAATAATGCCATTACATGGTATATAACCACTAACCAGGCATACATATTAACCTAGAATATAACAGTAATTTTCAAAAACATGAAAAAGTTATCCAATCACCCCATTTTACAATACATAACAAAACATTTTCTGTGTGTGTTAAGACTGGACGATTGCTTGCTGGACTAAACTCCATTCACTGTACGCCTTCAGTTCATGGTGCTTCCAAGACAAAAATTATACTAAAGAAAAGTTATTACGTACAATGAAGCATCAAAATTTCAATAGTTCGTTGCATCTGGATGCAGTGCATATAACCACCAAATTACTCCAAAAATGGTGCAGCAAAACATCATAATACTATGCATGTAATCACGCAATAAATATTTCGCGATTCAAAGGCAAAATGGCCGCCAATTCCCGTCTGGTAATTGATAACGGTACAAATTAGGGTGCGCCATTAAATTTAGAAAAACTTTGCTGCTGGTTGCAACTGCTAACTATTCCAGTACATTTTGTTGCCATTCTGCTTTCTTGTGCAACATGTATGTGCCAACAAATTAACTTCACTGGCACGTAGTACTGCATAAATCGCACAGACTAACATTTCGATACTGAAAACTTTAATCACATAAACTGCTAGAAAGTAAAGCTGCAAACATATCAGCAAGTGCAGCGTAATTTGCCAGTCACAGTTCTGTCCTCAACTGAAAAATACGAGGCACAGAAAGAAAACGGCCTTCTATCAAACAAATGGATTTCAAGGGGAATCGGCCATGGCTGCCAACATAAACCACTTAAGTTCAAGCAACAAGAAGCAAACGGCAGCGGCCAGGAGGCTTGATCACTGCAATACAGTAAGTCATCATGCCTCCGAGGTCTAGTAGTCATCAAGGTCAAAGTCGTTATCGACATCGTCCGGTAATTCCATTGTTTGAAAGTCCACCTGGTACCTCAGAATACCTGCAGAACACAGCAAGTTTCACCGAGTTATCGAGTTTTAAAGTTTTACGTCACACCCGACACAAAACGCATCATTTTGGACTTGGAGACATTGTTCCCAGCCAGTGATCTTGGCTTAATATGCAAAAACTAAATCTGACATAACCACAAAAAGTTTTTAAAATAATCACCAGTTAGTTAGTTAGTTGGAGCTTAACGTCCCCTTTCAGCACAAATATGGCTATATCAGAGATAAAAGTTCAAGGGTGGAGAGCTATCCCTACTCAGTGAAGGAAGGACAGCGATATATTAACCTCAACCCTGGCTGCCTTTTTGTTCAGCAGCCACCCCAAAGGGAAATGGATCGAGAGGCTCATTTAAAATAAACACCAAAAAACTAAATTCGGGTTTGGTCTCCTCTTACGACCTGTGACTAGGAAACGGAACAGGCTTATTTACAAGGAAATACTAGTAGATAAGCTACTGAAAAAGTAAGTAAATGATTTATATATCACTGGAATCACCAAAAGAATCACGGCACATTGCAGTACCAGAGACCATAACAACGTCACACAAACCGTGGTTATACACAGCAGAAACAACCACTTCCACAACCTACCTACCTACATCTTAACGGTTGTTTTCCAGGTAAATCCAGGTTATCCAGTTCCCCTCGGCTTTCTTCCTCCATCTGTCCCGGGAAAGAAACACCAAAGATAAGTGGCACAGTATTTAGAGGCTGGATGATGCCCTTCCGATCACTACAGCCCACAGTTTTCCAATCATTAGGACCCATAGTTTTCCTTGGGACATGGAATTTCCCCATTTCAGCAGAATCTGATAAAAAGACCGGTGACTAATTCAATCGCTAATGTGACGATGTAGTACAGTGTAAATAAATTCAGTAAAATAGCATTGCGATGACCGGCAACTTAGCATGAATATTTCGTTCATTTATTTCATAATTCGTTGTCACTTTGTTTCGGTAAGCAAGAGCACGATATTTTGCATGTTGGTCAATCTGAACCTCAACCCAACTCCAGGACTGTCCAGGACCTTAAAGTGTAATTTCCAGAACTTTCCACATACCAAACTCACTTTCTAAGACTTTCCAGGTCCTGGAAGCTCTGAAAAAAACTTGAGGATTTATCACAAAGTGTGGGAACCCTGAAAACAGGAACCTTCAATGTGGATTGGTGCAGCAAGATATTTACATAACATATGCCCCTACTGTTGCCAACAGTTTCAAAAAACGGAAGAGGAAATGATAATAATAGCAACCTCCAATTCCGCCGAAGCCTCGGACAAACTGTGCACCCTCCTGTGACTTGTCCGTTATAATCTCGAGAGTTGCTCCAAAACTCTTGTAGTTGTTGGCAAGCCACTCCAGCAGCGGAATACTCTCAACCAACTCCAGTTCAACACCAGTCTGCAGTGTCACATTCATCAGAGGCTCAGCTAACACAGACTAACTTTGTGAAGTGTTCAATATTATTGTTCAAAAACAATCATCTGAATAGATTTCATTATACATAGTCTTTGGTTGGCAATCATATTAAACAACAATTATATCAAAACACAACCAACATTATTTTTTACCCTGACATTTCGATCTCTATCAAAGACCTTCGTCAGAAGAAGCTTGTTCAGTTCTTTTTTTGGTTCTTGCCATGGTAGAGAAGCTACGTGGCAAGAAATCGATCGTAAGTGTGGCTCAGCCTATAACGACCCTCATTCCAGGACGAGGGCCGTTATACGCTGAGCCTCACGTATGATTGATTTCTTACCACGTTGCATCTCTACCGACAAGACCCATGGCATGATATGGTATTGTAGGGTCTAAAGTCCCACTCGACACATTATAGGTCATTTTGGAGACGATTTTACAAGTCAGATGACCCAACCAACAGTGTAATAGCACTGAAGGATGATAGTCTTCTAGGTCAAGGGCCAATCCCACAGGCTCAGCACACTAAAAGGTACAGAAAAGGATGCAATCCAAAATTTTTTCTACATATAGCACCAAGTACACCGAAGACACAGAGGCGCTCAGAAGACAGCTAAGCCAAGCAAGATCAGAGCCCGATCCAGTCGACCGTGTACGAACTGCTCATTATATAGGTGTGCATATGATGTGCACAATTATAATGCACAACAGCACAGAGCTAGTCAAATATTCTCCCCTCTTACCCTCCAGACAATCACCATAGCTCAGATGTTGTCTGTTGGAGGGGAGGGGGAATCCAACCAACAGTGTAATAGCACATAAAAGAGACAAAAAGATGATATCATCTACCACATTAGCATCTTAAAGCCACACATTTCACGTACAGGTGCATAACAGACTTTCATATTTACCTCTTTGTCTGTGAAGTGAGTTTTGTCCTTCTCCTCTTCCGGTTTCAGGAAAAGTATCTTCACCTCTGCAATTACAAAAAACATTGTTCTTAAACTGTGACATGAGACAGACGGTGGCCAATGTCGAGGCACTCTGAAATTGCCCAACATTTCAATGACTCTTTGCAGAACTTCTACCCATGTGGAGGTTACTGAGGTCAAGCATATGTTACCGTCAGTGCTGTAAGTACACTACAGATGTCGGTGCATATTGCACAAAAGCATTCTTGATGATTTATTAAGTAGCAAAATCCTTAAAACAGGCAACACACGACCCAGAAGAGTCCGCTAAATCATGCTGGTGTAGTCCCAAAGTGAGCAATAAACAGTTGTCCCTAACTTGTTCCGTCATAAGGATTCAAACCCGAACTAATAGATATACCAACAAATCTTGCTAGACTAATTCTGAGGTCTCACATGCAAAGACGCCACTGAAACAGGCAGCAATTGTAACTTTCAAGCTTCATTAAGTATGGTAGTAATACGTTTACGGTTTAGTGAAAAATCTTTACAATGCAAGTGTACAGAATTTCCTTGATAATTTAACGGTGAAGGATCAGTCGACATATGTCAAAGTTACGACTGTAAATCAAGCGCCTTGTGTTTTTTGAGACACAGTGTACATTTTCAAGAAACTGACAAGAAAGTCATGTGACATACCAGTCGTTGCGTTGTTCTTGAGTACGTATCTGATAACCTCCAAGTTCTCCCATACAATGAGTATCTCCACTGCACCCATCTCCAGTGCCTTCAGCGTCTCCTGAACTCCGAAGCAATAGCGGCCAGAATCCTGCGAGATCTCATCAAAATATTTCCCTACATTCACAACAACAATAAACTGAAATTAGCAATATATGTATTAAAAATCAAATACCAGGTTAAACAGGGGGCAGGAAATCAGGGCATCACTGCAGAAAATACGGAAAAGTCACAGAATACCGACTTCCAAGAAGATACGACTGATGAAAGCGCTAGTGTGGCCTGTAGCAATGTACGGCTGTGAAAGATGGACACTCAGAAAGAATAAAGAAACACGTCTTGACGCCTTTGAGACAAAAGGGCTGAGAAAGATTCTGCGGGTTTCTGCCCCTCCACCCCCAGATGCATTCAGCTGGCTGGGAAACACAGAGGCAGTGTTAAATAAAATAGCAAAAGTAGGCCTAACACAAACAGAAATAGGACTGAAATAACAGTTAAAGACTTCCATTTGACATTCAGACAGACAAATTAGAACACAACAAAAATTAACAGACATGAGCAATCTAAACAGAGACACACCTATCAGTTTCTTCTCCTGAATGAACTTGACGTTTCCGAGAGCTTCAGATGCAAGTTCAATTGCTTGATTAAAGCCGTTCTCACCTCCATATGACACATCGACGATCTTTATGACTTTTGTTTGCAACCGCTGAAATGAAAACCATGTAATTACAACCCCAAGTACTGATTATAAAGGCTAAAATTTGCACCTTTTATCCTCAGACTTTAAGGTGCTACATAAACACTGTATTATTATTATCTACTACATTCCATTTCTGTTTTTTTTCCAACCAAGTTTTCTTAAGTTATTCCAGGTTAGTTCCAAACCTTTGGGATTTATGGATCAGGTTTTCTGCAGGCCAGGTGTCCTTCCTGCCAGCAGCAGCAAGGCAGTGATCAAACATTGTATAAGATCAATTTACATGAAAAAAAACCTTTAAATGCTTTAACACAAGAAACCAGAGATGGAACAGTAAACCTAAAAAATAATCAATTACACCACAAAATAAACAAACTAAACCCCAGAAACGGCCCATTACTACAACCATAAGACCAGGTCTGACCCACACAGAGCTACAATTGAAGGCACCTGGTCAAACATGTCGGACTGGCTCAGCTCGGTTTTGAAGTCGGCTGAGCCAGCAAGTACCAGCCCAGCGACGTTCGGTCGATCGTTGGAAATGAACATCTGTATGGCCGTCTCCGCAACCTTGCGCACATAGTTGTGCCGTTTCTCCATGCGTAGCCGTGCGAACCGCAGTGCGGACTGTCCTCCGCGGCCTAATATGCATAGCACATAAAAACACAATCAGCGATCAGAGCAAACAGAAATGACTCGGCAAAGTGCGAACCCCAGCAAGGTTGACAAAGCCGTGAAACGAAAGTGAAAAATTCACAGACTCCTTATCAAGTGCCGCAAAAGCCAGTGAAACTATAAGAAGCCAGCACTCACAAGAGTGCAAAGACCCATGCCGACAATTTTTTTTCGACTCATGACCTTCACCTTACGCACATGATAAACAGGGAGATAATCCCGGGCAGGAAAAAGAGGATTCAATACTGTCCTCTATAAACTGCGACCATTGCTGACACCTTGATTAGCAGCATCAAGGTATTGGCCGCACTGGCGTGGCTAAAGCAAATAAACCTGGACGGCCAATGGCTGGCACAGTATTCAGCACCAGTCAGGGCTAAGCCAGACAGTAGGCCACATCTAGAGGAGATGCGCAATAAATACCCAACAAGCTGTTCACTTCTACTTAACCCCTCCTTCACCGCCCGTCATTCACACATCGCACACACCTACCAGGGACAGAGGGAGCAAG
>Ga0209780_1003670_pt1 | contig 11558 bp, 6 predicted proteins | sample WorMetexBAHAMAS2_FD_187384 | JGI IMG/M metagenome (GOLD analysis project Ga0209780, IMG submission 187384) | Marine gutless worms symbiont microbial communities from Max Planck institute for Marine Microbiology, Germany - Inanidrilus exumae... | ecosystem: Host-associated > Annelida > Digestive...
GAGTTATACAGAGAAATATGTAACGTACTGCTGCAGGTTTGATGTGCAGTGGGCCGCATAAACGTACCACATTGACGACAGGGGGAAAACTGGACAAACAAAAACCGAAACCGAACCGAAAACCGCGGTTTTTCTTGCAAAACCTACCGAAACCGACCGACAGCAAAATTTTTGAAACCGTAGCAACACTACCTATGGGTGAATTTTACTTTGCCCCCACTAGAGATGCTAAGTATTGCAATAAGCATGTCTGTCCATCTGTCTGCTCACATGTCTGATAAACCAAACGTCCAAATTTTGCTAAATTGTTACCACACGATGCTGTGCTAGCGCAGCATATGCTGTCATTATGTGTCTATACGTCTGTCCATTTATCACACGCAGGTATTGTACCAAAACGGCTGAACCTAAGATCACACAAACAGCGCCATACGACAGCCTAGGGACACTGGTTTTCGGACGCCAAATTTGGTGTTCCCCAACAGTGTGCCAAATATAGGTGTGGTAGGTTACAATCAGTGATTTTCGTCCAATAAATTGCCTTATCTCAGAAATGGTGCAAGATAGGGATATAGTTACTATGGAACGCTAATAGGAACTCATATGTGCTCTGTCGAATGGTACTATTTCCAGTAGCCTTGAGTGACCTTAACTACCCCAAACAACCCCATTTTCAACATTTTGTATCACCTTCTGTATCTTTATGATGAGTGGAGATAGAGACTTCAAATTTGGTAGGTAGGTTGATGGTAGCAAGTGCTAGCCAACGAATGATGTTGATGTTGAGGTCTTTGTTATCGCCTTTCTTTTGACGTTATCCTCAGAAGTGAATGGCAAACCATCCCTCAAAAGTGGCGTGGTCACTGGTTAGGTCATGTGAACCACTAAAATTTTTGTGGGCACCAACCATATGTCTGAAACAGCTGATTGTCTCTGGTGCTGTCAACTCAGGTGGATGGTCAGTGTGGTAAACAGGTGATGGTCTCGTTCACAGCTTATCACACCTACCGTCGACATCTGTGTACAGCTCAGTGGGCTCGAGGCACTGCATCACGCGGGTCTGTCAGTGGCAGCGGAGACTTGTCTGTACATGTTATTTGTGGCTGGGTCACAGTGCAATATGTTGTCTAGTTCCAGTATTCATTGAGTGTGTAGGAATTATTGGAAATAATTCTTTGGTAGGTGGACGCGCCCGGGTCGAGTCGAACCCCGGCCACTGAGCGCGTCACGCTTTACTGCACATGGCGGCCGAGTGCGTTAATCACTCGGCCACAAGGGCATGTTTAAAGGTCAGGGTCATGAGGCACAAAAAACAATGCCGACATTGGTTTATGCACTCTTGTGAGTGCTGGCTTCTTCTGGTTATGACTTTGCCTGTTGTGAATGCAGACGAGATGAACACACAGTGGGACGTGTCGGTACCTGATTCCACGTTGGCAGCTTACGTTGACGATGCGCTGGCACCGCTGTTGAACGGTAAAAAAGACGAGAAACCAGCTGCGACAACAACGGATGTGAAACACTTGGCTCCGGGAGAAGAAAGAACACGTCGTCATACAATGCCAAGCATTCCTTCGTGTGCCGAGCTGTTTGTCACTACAACGGATGTGAGAAACTGTTCTATTTTTTCCACGTATGAGTGAGTGAGTGAGTGAGTAAGTAAATTTATACACAGCACATTAAAAGCAGAAGAGTCACTAGTGTGCTGCAGCCTCGCCAAACAAAAATGTCTTTAAAAGTCGTTTGAACTGCCCCAGTTCAACGTCAGGCTGTCGCAGTGTAGCGGGAAGACTGTTCCATACTTTCGGACCCGCCACCGAAAAACTCCTGTCTCCAAGCCAAGTGTTGGTTCGCGGGACAGTGAGGGCATTGGCGTCAGCCGAGCGAAGACAGCGCCGCCTGTAGTCAGCGATAAGCTGGCAGTCGTCCGCGAGGTACGATGGGGTTTCGCCGCGCAGCGACTGAAAGACGATAATGGCCAGTTTGAAGACGACTGGCAGCCAGTGCAAGCGCAATAGAACTGTCGCAGAGCCCTGTACAAGCTTCGTGGCTGTAATGTGCCCCGATTCATTTGTTCATTCTGGCACTATATAAATTGTCTGTTTGCTTATTTAACTTCCTTGCTTGCTTCTTTCTTTACTGACTTACTTCCTTACTTATCTGCTTCTTTAAGAAGAGACCCGTTCCTGCATTTATTTGCTTGTTGACATTAAAAAAAGGTAAAGGCTTCCCGTACTCATTACCGTAATATATTTAGCTGCTCTATGTAGGCAACCTTGTCATCACTGGCAGCCGATCGGTTAGACAGAAGTTGAGTGATGGATGGCTCACACAGCTTTAGTTCTTCCCACCATCTGCTGGAGTCACTATCACAGTTTATGCTGCATAATTACATTACAAAGTATTTGAGCACTGATTTTGTGTAGGCTTGCATCTCAGCTGTATGTCGGCTTTGCAGCCTTTGACGTTGCTACTTAGCCAACACTGTCTGCCAGTTGTAAACATGCTTGTTATATTCATCTATCTGTATTGTAACACGTAGTGTGGCCAAAATTGGAAACTGCACGTCCAGTCTGCCCCCAAATTGGCTCCAATTTCGATCCGTGGTTCAGAATCAGAATGAGATCAGCTCGAGCTCTATGGCAGGCAGGCAGAAACCTAGGTTGTGCTGTAAAATGGTCACTACTCTAGTGTGTGTTTGGTGAATTACAGGCACCGGATGGCAGATTTGTGAGTACAGCTGGCGGCTTTCCGACATCAACAAACGTGATGTCACCACATATGTCATCATGGCACATGACGGAACATGTGACCGGCTCTCATGCTAGTGACACGCTTAGCAGCAGTTTGAATGACAGCTATTTGACGTCACATTTCATGCGCTCAGCAGCACTTGGCAACGATGTGCCTCAGGTAATTCACTCGGACTAAGTTGAGTCACTTGCGGACCAGGAATTACATAGTTTGTTTATTTCAGAGTTGGTGAATAAATCTGAGTTTTTAAATTATTCGAATCCTTTGAGGTCTTTGTGCTGCAAATCTACAGTATGGTTTGGCGTCCTTTGATAAATGCAAATGTGAGAAGGTGTGAACGGTATGACAGATGATGAACAATTGTCCAAACTCTGCTTTCTGGCGATAGCCCGCTAAGACTTCACTCGGTGAGTTAAGATGCAGTTATGAGCGACGAAAGCATTTGTGAAATGGCGTGTCATTGATTAACTAGAAGGGTGTTCAATAGAGCGCGTACCTTCCCCACCGACCTTGACCTTTGACCTTGACCTTCCAAAATTTAATCTCCCCATCCCCTGTGGCCAAGGGTATGACTGACGAAGTTTGGTCACAATCGGACGAATTGGCGCCAGGAAGTTGTTCACAAACATATATACTTATATATCTACCTACATACCGACGCTGGTGAAAACATAACCTCCCGTCACCTTCGGTGGGTAGGTAATGACATCACGTTAAAAATTCACTTCTGATGTACAATTTGTGTGCTTTACGTTTTGTAGTTGCAGCGTCCTAGTGCAATGTCGTTCGGCTCTTACCAGCAGTTCTGTGAACAGCGCCGCAGCACCTTGGTCGCTGCCGCCGCTGGTCATGGTTCCCGTGATCCTGGCCTTAGCTTTGATATACACTTACCGTCACGCTACCCAGCCGTTGGCAGTACGTCGACGCCCGGACTGCCGGCGGCAAATTTTTATGGCGCTGCGCCTGGCGCCAGCATGCAGCCACCTCATGCACCGCAGCAGCTTCCTTCGTCATTTTTCACAAGCCAGGATCCAGCGAGCCAGCCACTGCCAGGTAATGGCCAAATGAGCGTGTGACATCGATAGCAGAATTTATCGTACAGCGTGATGCCAAAAAATACGGCACCATTGAGTCAGAAACGTAGCAGATATTTTTCAAGGTAGTGTAGCAACGCGTTGTCTTTATGCCTTCATCACCCGACAGTATCGGCGAAGGCGTGTTTTTATGCTGTCCATCCTGCCCGTTTGTTTATATGTCCAGACAGATCTTGTTACCATGATATTTCGTCATTGGCTTGAGCAATATCGATGAATCTTACAGGGAGTATTCACTAGCCCCTACTGATGACCTGATTAAATTCTGTAGGTCAAAGGTCAAGGTCACAGCAGGCCATCGATGTGGCATAGAATGCATGTCAACGCGGAGGCATCAAATTCCATCTTCTAGTTGCAATTTATATCTTACCTTTACTCCACATAGCCTGCAATCAAAGGTGAGAAATTGTTGCCGGACATTTATTGGTCTGTGTGTGTGGGGGGGGTTGTCTTTGTATGGACAATAATTTGGGGCTAAATGACCCAAATATTCTGTGTGCTGGTAAAGGTCAAAGTTTGAAGGTCAAGATCATAGGCTGAAGTTCATAGTCACCGGATGAAAAGTGGCCATTGTGACATCGGGGGTTTTATAGTCCGTTAAGAACTTCCTTCAATTAGTTATCATTATCGTGTTGTTATTGTGTAATGTATGACAATGTCAGAATCTTTCGACCACTTTTTTGTTTGTGATACAGTTGTGCTCACGGATGTTGAGGAGTTTTACTTGCTTTTTGAATTTGTTTGTGATAGTAACACGTTGTGGATTAGCAGGCGTAATGACAGATATGGTGAATAATGGAAACGCTGCAAATGAAAGCTGTGGCAATGTTGCGGACGACAGGTTCGTCCCGTGATGATGATTTAGATCTGAATTTGAACGATTTGAACCTGGAATGTTTTGATGAGACGGTGGCTGATCGCAGCATCAGCAGAGCTGTACTCGGCACTGCAGCTAACTTCTCTCCATCCGGTATGTTGAACTTCTCGTTACCGAACTTAAAATGCAATGGCTGGACCTTTCCCGATAATTATCTTCTTTATTACTGCTTATTATTTTTATTACGCAGTGGTTACATGTATGTTAATAGGCTTTTTAGCAGCAGAGCATAGATATGTTGTTTTTGTTGCTGTTCACAGAAAATGTGTATGTCGTTGATTCCGGTTTGCAGGCTAACATTAATGGTGATAGGAGTTGTGACAGTTGAAACTGCCATACTGCCATCAGCTGATGTGCTTATATTGCATGGTGGGGCAGAGCTGTAACTGTTACCATCTGCCTCCACAGGTGGCGGATTTTGGAGTGGCCTCTAGATTTAGAGGTTAACAGCGAAATAAGCAGAGACTTTTCCTGACGAACAATCATTCGCGGACCAACAGCAGTGGCTCTACCAGGATGAGGATGCGGCTGGCAGGCTTCATCGTTTGCTGCCGTGAAAAATCCTCATGAATCCATGACAGAGCCACTATGTGACGAATGTAGGCTGCCACTACATAAGAATTCCTGCTGGGCACGTTTCCGCACCCTAAGGGCAGTCCAGGTTGTTTTCTGGTTTTCAGCTACCCAACTTGCCCAGTGCCCACTCTGTCTGGGTCCCGGGGCTGTAAGTGGGTAAGTGTCTAAGTAAGTAAGGAAGTGAAAAATTTATGAAGCGTCGAAAGTCATAGGAGGCGATCAAACCTGGCTTTATTTTTTGGGGGCCCATTTTATGTTGTAGTGTATTTTGTTACGGATGCATGTTGGCTTTTGTTGTGTTTGTTTCAGATTTTTAGTACTAAGCCACGAGATTTACTGGGAAAAACGTCTCCGACATGACGTATTTTGTGTCGGGTGGGACGTACAACCTTAACTCAATCAACTAATCAACTCAACTTGCCTGTGTTTGCCCAGCGAGCTACCGGGACATCTTAGTTTAAGTGATTCCTATGAGTATGTCTTCTGCACTCTTATAGGAACAGCAACGTCGACCACTGGACAAGCCACATGATAATGATGATATGCTAGTCACAACAACAGTAACTGAGTGTTTATACTGATATCGCAACCTTTCCATCTTATGTCAGACTGTCATTCCCTACTTTCCAAGATTGTCCGACTCAAAATATACATTCTAAATAATCCGGGACTTTATGTAATGAAGCGTCATATTGTTTGTGATTGAAGTCTGCCTTATAGATCATTTCCTTCATATGCTGTATGGGATTTGGCATCAGTACAGAACTGACATTTTCGCTCGGCTAGACAATGATTGAAATTACTTAAGAAATCTGCTAAAAGATTAATATTCCAACAGACCAAGTCTGCCAATCTTTGGTCCCAGTTCACCTGAAACCCTGAAATTTTTCGTTGGGAGAATTCCCCACGGCTGTAAACCCCTCCTATGAAGTGCACAGTTTGCGTGTTCTGGTAGGATTTGGTGGTGTACCTACCATGCTTCCTAGTGAGACGGATATGACGTCTCAGACGTCGCTGTTGAATGGCACAAACGTTGCTGGTCGACCTCTTCCTGCACCAGTCGGCTTACCACATCATCTTCACTTTCAACAGCAGCAGCAACAGATGCAGCAGCAACTGCACCAGCGAGCGGTATGACTTAGTTGCAGGTTTTTGTATTTTATTAATATATTGAGTAGTCCGCCTTATAATGCTTGGACACTGTTGGTTGGATGACAAGAAGGCTCGAGTCCATGCAAAAATCTGCCCCGTATGGGCTCCAGGGCTGTAATGCGCCCGATTCATTTGTTGATTCTGGTGCTTTATAAATTGTTTGCTTACTTACTTCCTTACTTACTTACTTTCTTAAGAATAGGTCTGTTCAAGGGGTAGTCTTCAGTTAATTACAATATGTGGTTATATGCACATACAGCAAACCAAAGCAGAGTCGTTTTTTTTTGGGGGGGGACAAAGTGTAGACTTGTTATCCCTGAAGTCATGGCAAATTGGCAATGTGTCTATTATTAGGCCGTATCGCATGAGTTGCATAGATACGACCATGTGTCGCGTGGTTTGTCTGTCTCTGAGTTTGTCTTTTGGGCACAGTGAAGAGCCATGCGAAAACGGCTGAACCGATCGAGATGCTGTTTGGGGGCTGACTCATGTGGGCCCAAGAACCATGTGTTAGATGGGGTCAAGGTCAGATTTATCCATTTGCTGCCACAGATGACAAGGTGACGAGGGGGTGACAAGATGGTGATGCAGCTTTTTGTCATTATTATTATTATTTTATTATAATTGTTTTGCCGAGTGTTGGATCTGTACTTAGGTATGAATGTGTTTTGTATTTCAGATGGCTCCATCATTGTTCTCACACCCGCCGCCAGGCCTGATGGGAGGCCAGCCAGGCTTGCAGCTGCAGCAGCCGGACTTACCTGTTCACGCACCTGGTGACGTACCTGGTGACGAGATTGCTAGGCTTCATCAGGAGTTACTCGCCAAGAAGCAGGCTATACTAAGATGGGAGGATGGCATGAAACAAGCCTACAGTGTGAGTTCTGTTGAAACTCTACACTTTACCGTTGACTAGTGACTGTCATCTGTATTTGAAACTTATCGGCAGCAGATACTTTTAAAATTGTAGCATTATGGTGTATATTCATCACATTTACTTCAGTACTTCCACCACAACTTGGTGGAGGTAATGTTTGCACCTCTGTTTCTTTGTTAGTAGAATAAATCAGTGTCTCCGGGGCAGTAATGCGCCGTGATTCATGTGTTGATTTCGGCGCTACATAAGTTGTTTAATTTTGCATTTACTTAACTTCCTTTCTCGCTTCCTTACTTTTTCTGGTTATTTCTTTTGTACTTATTTACTTCCTTAGTCGTTTATTTCTTGACTTATTTCTCTATTCCTTCCAGAATAGACCCCTTCTGTTTTCAGGCCAGAGGTCGTAGGAGGCGACCAAACCTGGCTTTAGTTTTTGATGTTAATTTTATGTTGTAGTATACTTTGTTACGGATGCATGTTTGCTTTTTGTTTATAAGTAATTGCAAACGGAAAATTAAAGAGGCAACCAGATAAGCCGTGTGCTGTTGGAGAATGGTCGTTAAAACTGCCAGTGCTTGTGCTGTTTGTTAGGCGTGTGAGGCATGGAAGAACGAGGCGGAAAAGCAGGAGAGGCTTCTCAGACAGGTGGAGGAGGAACGCAACAAGGCTTTTGCACAAAGAGACAGTGTACGTTTTTATATGCTAACTGTTGATGTTACCGATCCTCTTCAAAGCACTGTAGCATTGTTTTCCAGATTTTATAGTCATAGGATAAGGTGGCCTCGTATCTTGCAAGATGAATTCTGAGGTCTCACATGCAATACGCCACTGAAATCGGCAGCAATTGTAATTGTTCAGTTTCACATGGTACTATAGTTTATCATGTTTTTGCATGCAAAATTTTCTCAGCAATCTGGTAGTGAAAGAATTTTGTAAATCAGTCTACATTTGCCATAGTTATGATCAAAAGTCGAGTGTATTGTTTACTGACTTACAGTGTATATGTGTTACTCTGTTGCTAATACACATAATGATTTCAGAGCGCCATGGAATTTGAGATCAACTCTTAATAATCAGCATACTATTCTTTAGTTACACATTGACATCATTTTGGCTTATTGGATCATCAGCTGAAATTCATAGCTTATTATAAAATACAGTAAAAAGTTTCTGGTGCCCAGTCATACAAGTCGAAATTAGATCACCGTGGTATTACAGTGTGTCGATGAAATATAATAACAGTTAAAAATTAGATGTGATTTAATCTCCCATTTAGCTGTAGTTTTTGAGGAGCTGTTGAAATTTTAGCATTAGTGTTAGCTGTTAGACAGCAAGTTTGAAGTCTTGTATTTGTATTGGAGCTGGTAACTGACCACTGAGTCTTAAACTAGGGCACAATATCTAAATTTGATCGGGCCGGATTATTGATATTTGTCCTAGTTTTGTGTATCGTGACTTTGAACTTGGCAGAAACGTCAGTTGTGAAGAGTCCACCGTCAGTCCCGTACGGGACTAATTTATTACTGGCCCGCCTAATGGATCAGTATTGTTTCGCTCGCTGGCGTCTGTTGTCTGTCGTTGTCTGTAACGCTGCCAGCGGGCGCGTGGGCGGTCGGCGGCCGCTGGGCCGGAGTGTGGGTGGTCAGGTGGCCGACTCTGCACGGCGAGCCAATACGGTTATGTTCCGTTAAGGCGACATTTTGTTTATTTACGGATAATTTGAACGCATTATCTACAGAATACAAAACTTTGCGTACCAAGACGTGGAATGGTGTTTTGTTGCTGACAGACACTGGCACATCTTGCTGAGTTGAAGCATGAATTGGACATTCTCGGCGGTGGCTCGGCAGCACCCAGTGGCATGGCTGTTCCAGTCCAAGCACTGCGAGGTCTGCAGCGCAACATCGACTTTCAGCAAGTACCTCATGCCACTGTCCAGCAGCTACACGCTACCATTCAACATGACTTCGAACTTGTCGAACAAGTACGTCACGCCAAAGATATTATAAGGAGTAGACACGACATCCCTGTTGGTTGAACGGTAGCACCAACAACCGCCATACTGCAGGAACCCGCTGTTGTGCAGAATGAACTGCTTAACACTAGTTGACTGCCTTGCAGAAAAATTTTTATTGGCTGTAAGAGCCTATCATGAAAATACTCTGTGGGCCAAAAAACGGCATTACGCATTCGGCTTTAACTTCGCCGAATTTGAACTGATTTTTACGAAATCTGAAACGGTGTGAGCCAAATGTTGGGCGCTGGCCCCGGCAGATTTTCGACACAGTTTGAGAGGCAGCCGAAATTTTTTTGTCTGGTAAATAATGCACGATATCGCAGATTTCTAGTCGGACAAATTTTACGACATTTGAACACAACAACGTCGATCATTGTCACCATGTAAACTTTTGGAACAGAATTTTGAAAATTTTACCATAAGGGGTCGTTTTTTCAAACAAAATGCATAAATTGCTTCAAAAATTTCCAGGTCTAGCGGCTTCAGGCCATCCTAACTCCATGATGATTGTTGATTGCCAGAAATTCACGACCAAACTGACCATGTACGGGATGTCTAGTTTCCATTATTACCATTTGAATCAATCTTTCCCCTTGGCTGGGCGCTCCACGCGTCCAATGTCTGATATTAAAACCAATAGTATGCTGCAGTGCTGATCCGGCCTAGCGAGCAATATATTGAAGAAAAGCAGACTGAATTGGAAACTGAAAATAAGTGGCACGCTCGGCTGTATTTCTTTATGATGAGGGGTGAAAGTTAGCAGCAGAATTGTTGTTTTGTAAGGATGAAGTATTTAGAGAACTGGAACTAATGAAGTGGCTAGTGGCTGATTTGGCAGTCGGATTTGTCAACAATAGTTGACAACTTTCCGGTGCAGCCTGGATTGAGTAGAGCAGCAGCAGCATGTAGTAGGAGCATTGGCCACCACACGCCCAGTATAGTTGCTCAGCAAGCGGCAGAGCTAGTCTCTGCTACCATCGACTCATCAATCAACCAATGTCCAACTCTAGTCTTCTTGGTCTCACCTCTCTGCTTACACATAATTAATTATGGAAGCATTGACTACTGTCAGGTTCTGGAAACCGTGTCGGAGAGCTGACAGAAATAACGCAGTGCCCCTTCCATAAGGGGTCCAGTGATAGATGAATTTTGCTGGCCGCTGCCTGTAATATTGACCAATCGCAGTCATCTCATTCATATTTGTGCTGTGGCGGGAGGCGTAGCCAGACGCCACCACGCATGCCATCAGCACGTGGTCAGGCCCAACCGTTGATATAAATAAACATGGCTTATGTGGCGAAAATCATACCCTACCGACCTTGACCTTGACCGGCATAGTGGCTTCAAGGCCTACAGCGCCAACAGTCTGCAGCACTGCATCCAGTGCTTATTTCTATGGATGGTTACACTGTTTGCAGATGATCCGCAATATCGGAGTGTGTCTCGTATGCAAAGAGCGTCGTGCGACGGTCTGCTTGAGTCCGTGTTCACACACGGCCGTCTGCTACACGTGTGCAATGATGACGACCGAGTGTCCGCAATGCGGTGTCCACTTGTCACCCACAGGCACCTCATCCCAGCCTTTAGCGTAGCACGACAACCGTTAGGATTAACAAATTGACTGGACTTCCACGCATTGATCATTTATACCACAGTGTAGTAGTTGTTATAAACTTTATAGTAAGTAAGTAAATTAGGCCGTAATTTTTTTGCGGCCAAAGCTGGGTGAAATCGCGGTCAATTTGTGGCGGAAAATGCAGAATTCGTGATTGCATTCATAGCAGTACCAGCACATTGAATACAGTTATTAGGAATGAAAGTAAATGTTGTTTTTGCTTTGAGTAATAAACAACATTAACTGGACAGGAACAAACGATCAGTGAGTTAATCACTATAGTAATTTACGTCAAATCAGTCAATGATTCAGCATGATTTGCTGTTCTATATACCCTGTCTTATTTCATCAGTAATGCTAAAAAGACAATAAATGCACGTTTTTGTAACATTAAAAGATTAAATGAGTAAAAATTTGTGACAAAATGCAAGAATTCGCGATAATGTCTCAAAAATGCGAATTAAAATCTGATGACGGCTGCAAAAAGCTTTCAGCCTTAACCCTTTGCAGCCTAAGTGCGCATATATGCGCTGAGCGTTTCATGCCGAAGTGCGCATAAATGCGCGCTTTTATAGGGGGTCTGTGTAGCCGAAGTC
>Ga0209780_1003671_pt1 | contig 11558 bp, 6 predicted proteins | sample WorMetexBAHAMAS2_FD_187384 | JGI IMG/M metagenome (GOLD analysis project Ga0209780, IMG submission 187384) | Marine gutless worms symbiont microbial communities from Max Planck institute for Marine Microbiology, Germany - Inanidrilus exumae... | ecosystem: Host-associated > Annelida > Digestive...
GTGAGACTGAATAAAACATTGATTTGTACATTTTATTTAAGTTAAGTTTTTTAGCTTTTGTTATTTTTACATTAGTGCTGTTTGAATGCACTTTATGCATTGCTGAATTTTGCACGGTGTTTTTTTTCACTTGATCTCTTTTTAGTTAGCATATTCGTTGAAGAAGCCTTAACTAATAGTGGCTTGTTTATGCTGTTATTGTGTAGTGTATAATACACGTACCTTCAGTTTAAGAAATTACCAGCATAACACATAAACAACTTTTATTGCAATTATTATGTGAATATTATAGCAGAAGTTTTGAAAGAAGTGAATGATTTGCCGTTGTATACAAAGGATACCAACGCTGGCATAGCCATTGGCGTGGGTAGGGCGTTCAGTCATGTTTGTCTGTCTGTCTGTTTGTCCACACTGTAACAGGAAATGGCTTGAGCTATCAACACCAAACTTGGTACACGTATACTCTAGAGCAGTCGCTCGACAAGCATTGACCCAGAGGTCAAAAGGTCAAGGTCACACGGTATGAAAACCGTCATGGCACACAGTTGCTAGTGACTATGGCCGGTATCCTGCAACCCTGCGCTATGCTACCTGCGGCCGTTGCCGGCGTGGGTCTGCATGTCGATACGACTGCCTATGTTTTCTAGTTCATGTATTTTGTGGATCTTTGCTGACAACGACTGTTTTATAGTTCCAATAAATGCCATAATTCAGTTTTACACTTTATTGAAAGGCAAAGAAAAAGTGCGGAAGAAAGCAATATCACTTTCAGATTGTACGTTACAGAGCACTTTTCCGAAGACATTCCGAGAAACATTCCACGGAAATAGAAGTGTTCTTGCGAACAGACTGGACACAAGACATGGCCTGTTGGATGAGCTGCTGCAACGAGGTGTCTTACTCGCCGCACACTGCGAAGATATTTGTCAGGTGTACAAATTTATTATGGCTTTAACTTCGTGTAGAAAGACTTCAAAATTATGCCTAATTGATTTGTGGAAAGTTAATTTTCTGTGGGATTATAAGTATGAAGAGTAGTTGGTGGTTTTTAGTACTGTGACAGACCATGCTACCTGCTGACGTCCCATGCATGTGTGCATGCGATGCGGCCTAAAAATTTATGAATCACCATGTATCTACAACCATTTTAGCTATTGTAATGAAATTTTGCTTGATCATACAGGGGCCAACGCCGAACCCCATCAGCACTTGACACATTTTGAATTTTTACGACTCGACGCTATACTAGGGCAGTATATGCTGTCATCGTGTGTTTGTATGTCCGCCTGTTACAAGGCGGTGTTCTACCAAGGTGACTAGACCTAGGATCACACAAACATATCTGTACGATCGCCCAGGGACTCTAGTTTTCTGGTGACGAAGATTTTGGCGAAATTCCAATGGGGTATGTTACAATCGATGGTTTTCGACCAATATCTCACTATACAGTATCTCAGAAACGGTGCAAGATATGGACATAGTTACTATGGAACGCTAATAGGAACTCATATGCGCTTTATCGAATGGCGCTATTTCCTATGACCTTTAGTGACCCCAACTACTTCAAACCACCCTATTTTCCATACTTTGTATCGGCTTTCATATCTTTGTAATGGGTGGAGTTAGAGACGTCAAATTTGGTAGATTGTTTGACAGTAGCAAGTCCTAGCCGTCGGATAACAAATGATCCATGAAAGGGGAGTGATCAGGTCACGTGGACCATTTAAATTTGGGCGGTCACGGGTTAAATTACTTTTGAAGGGGTGTGAGAGCCCTATACCTCTATCCAGTGGCTGAAATATGCGAATTCCAGTGCTTCGCCATCATCTGGCATGTGAGGTGATTAGGTTGTTGAGCGATTAATTTCTTTTAATCGTGTTATTCTCGCAGTTAATTATTTCAATTGCGCTTTATTCGCAGTTTTAATGCACATTTCTTTTTTGTTGTGTTACGGGTGTACGAGAGTCATCAAATTAAAACGAGTGATGACGTCGCAGCATAGTAATTAAATTGCATTAGCAGAAAATGTCATCATAGAATAGTAAAATAAAACAAAATTTACAGTAGTGCTGCAACCAGAAAGTAAATGATTGTTCATTAAAGGAATAAAGCTCAATCATCTTGAGGTTTGTATTGAATCGTGTTACTGATGTGACTAGTTTGCATTAAAAATTTTAGCGGCGTTAGTTTTTTAATCGTGATTAATTCCTTAATGCATTAACTCATTAGTTAATGTGTTAATTCAACAGCCGTAGAAATGGCTGTTATCATACTGCTTACTAACGTACTAATTAGTAGTTGTCAATTACCTGAAATGCTTCCGTGTTGTACCTTCTAAAAATCCTGAAACATGGTATACTAGCCATCATCATCTGGACGTAACGCCATAAGGGAGCTGTAGCTGGACGTGTGGGAGCCTACAAATGGGATGTGGGAGCTCAATTTAACCCCTGGCTGTTCGTGCTCTTCTGCAGTCCAAATATGAATGTATTGAAGCTGATTGAAGATAACTACTCAGACACTAGGTTTACCGTGGTAATGTTATAATTTTAAAAAAATCGATCTGTGATTTCTCAAGTTAGTACATGCCGGCGTGTGTATGCTGATAGTCGTGGAATAACGGCCTAAAATTGATCTTAGTTATGATTTCTTGACAGTGGATGCTTCTGTGTGTGTTGACAGACAACGGACGACTATGAGAGAGCTGATAGACTGATGAACATACTGGAGCGACGTCGCAGCTCACTTCTGACACAGTTCTACTGTGCACTGGAAGCCACCGACCAACAGGACCTTGTACAACTCATCAAATACAAAGGTCTCACACGTTCATGTAACGGGCTGTTTTGTATCACTGTTTCGACGTTTACACATTTATCACTGTTTATGGTATTATGATTGCATCATTGTCTTTCATTGGCTATAACGTTTGTAATTGTTAGCTTTTCCAGTTTGTCTGGTAGCACTGAAGGGTTAGTTGTGCAGAGGGTCACTTACATAAGTGTGCTTACTGATTTGCTGTGAAGCTTTCAGTGTAATATGGACGTTGTTGTCATTCACAGTCAAGTCAATGGCGTCATATTGTCTCTTTGTAATCCCTATAAACATACTATAGCTAATCTGCATATAATTATTATTATTACTGTTAGTAATGCATACAAACCGAAACAGCTGGCTGAGCGAAACATGTTAAGCTTCAATGATAACTGCGCGTATTTCTGTCAGAATTTCAATGCAAAAGTTGATCATGACATTACTCCATTATCTCACTTACTTGATACTACAAATTAAAAAAGCGAAATTTCTTATCACGTTCTACTTTTAAACAGGAAGTTCAGGCACCCTATGTAAACATGTGTGTTTTGGAGGAGTACTAATTTTTATGTCATTCACTTGCTAAGGAGTTTACTTTGTGTCTGTTCATCTTTTTCGTTATCTGTCAGCAGGTACACGTTAATGATTTCATTATGTTTCCTCTGTTAAAAACTGCTTATGCTATAAATCAAAAGTTTAGCTTTACTGTTAATAGTTTGACACCTCTCGAATTTTTTTCATGCAGGTAAACCGAAAGACACAGTTGCAGGTTGAACGAAACACTGTTTCGCTCTGCATACAATACGTTTCGCTCAACAGAGGCTGATTCATGCAGGAGTTAACAAATTCAACTGTCACCATTCAAAATGATTCCATCAGTGAAACTGGATGGCACAGTTTACTTCATCTTGAGTAGTTTAGCCCGCACAGCATGCCATGCATGCCCCGTGGCCTATATGTTTTGCCGATATTATTTATTTATTTATTTTGTAATGATCATTTCAAAGCCCGATATCTCAGGATCTACTGGACCGATTTTCGCAAGGTTTTCACCGAACGATAGATATTCGAGAGTAGATAACAGATCTGACCGCCTTTTTCCACTCGCTCAAGGGACGTTGCCATGGTAACCAATTTTAGTGCAAAATTGGCTGACTCACCTTCATTCATCGCCTTGGCATTCCAAAACGGATAGGAACATCACAATGTCGATAGGCAGTTTAACAGCGCAATTGACCTGGCTATATCGTGTCAAAATTTGGTGAACTTTGGTTCAGTAACTCCGGAGATCTCTGCTCATCTGTATACCTGTGTCAAATAGCAAAAAGTGGTCTTTCTTGCCAAATATCTCAGAACATGATTCACCGATCTTCACCGAGCATTTTTACACACTTTGAACAAGCCTGAATCTGTATTCTGTAACAGGAATGGCCTCTTTAGTGACCATTGAGAGTGGTGCCCCCACCACCTCCCTCTTACCACCTTCTCATTGGATTTGGACGAATCCCAAAACTGTTCCTTGGGACAAGTGGGGCCTCCAGTCTGTCCCATGGCTATGCTTTCTTTTCCTGTAGCCTAGTGGAAAAATTTTATGGCACACTCAATGCTGTGTTGAATATGTTACAGATATGTTACAGATTCCTGTACAATGGCACACCATAGAACATCAAGAATGTCACATAAACATCCTAAACCTAAAGCCAGTTACTCGGATGTGAAAGCCCCGACTCGTGATCAACGCTCACATAAAGGTCAACGGCTGAACAAGTGGAGAGAAAGTGACAATGAGGGGTGCGTTAGATGAATGGAAGGCTGGGACAAACAAAAGCATTAGAAAACTTGCGCTTTCGTGGAAGAAACACAGTGTTGAGTGCGACACAGGAAGCACAATTAGTAGACTTACTTAAAATGTTAAGTCGACGAGGCTTTCCCTCAACAAAGGTTGATGTTCAACGTTTAGCATTTCAATTCTGCCAACAAAATGGCATAACTGGTTTCAATAACAATCAGTCAGGATTTGCAGGCCGTGTCTGGTTTGAAGGCTTCATGAACCAGCATCCGGACATACGGTTACGAAGGCCCGAAAATTTGTCAGCAGCGAGAGCAATGGGTATGAACGAAGTTGTCGTTAAGTCGTGGTTTGACCATTACACAAATTTGGTCAAAGACCTTGGAATTGAAGACAAACCTGAACGTTTCTGGAACTGCGATGAAACAGGGGTTCAAGACCAATTCGACCAAGGTCTGGGAATAGGAGAAGTAGGCCGGCCGAGTTTCAGGATAACCCCTGGAGAGAAGGGACAAACTACAACTGTGCTTGCCTGCTTTAATGCTGCAGGGGAATTTTCCAGCCCGATGGTGATTTTCAAAGCAAAACGAATAAAAGCTGAATGGTGCGTTGGATCACCACCAAACACATTGGTGAATGGGTCAGATAATGGCTGGATTACCACAGAGTTGTTGACTATGTGGGCAGAGAATTTCTTGTCTACAATACCAGATGATGGCTTGAACAGAATCTTGATTCTAGATGGGCACGTTACACATACATATAATCTCAAGTTTCTTGAGATGATGAAGGCAAGGAATTTTGCAGTCATGTGTTTTCCTTCACACACAACACATTGGCTGCAAGCTGCAGACAAGAGCTTTTTTCGTTTTTTTAAACACAACTGGAATAAACTGGGAACTGAATTTGTGAGAAAACATGGTAGCCAGCACTTGCCATAAACAGAATTCTTTCAAGTCTTTACACCAGCTTGGAACATGTCTGCCAAGTCTGAAACAGCAGTAGCTGGATTTCGTGGCACAGGAACATGGCCGATCTCTTTTGATGCCATACCAAAGTTTGCATTTGATCCAAGTGCAACAAGTGAATGGGAAATGGTGAATTTATAGGAGGCAGTTGCACAAAAACAAAGTATGGTTCCTCATTGTAGCAGCCCCAACACTATGACCATCATGCCTTGGAAGTCACTGAGACTAAAGAGACAAAATTGGATCCATTGGTTGTCAGTGACAGTGACTTGCCATCTGACCTACCTGAACCTGTGATTGCTCACATTCAGGAGCTTCAAGTTTTGCTACAGAGCCATGGGCTCGTGAGCCTAATCTATCGCCCTGGCGATCTAGTGACATCTGCATTTGATCTCTCTAGCATTCTAGCAGTAAATCAGTCAACCACTGACGAACTTGACATTTCAAATATATCAGCATCAGTTTTGACCGAAGAACTCACTGCATCGACACCAAACACTGAACTTCCACAACAATCCACTGTTGACAGCGGCAATGTCAACACTGTTGACATGACCACACCAGCAAGAATTCAAGTCAACCATCCTACAGTATCAGACATCAAGGTGGCAGGATGCTCATTTTATGATTTATGCGGCCTACCAAAGAGAGAAAGAAAAGCTTGTAAACGACGGTTGAAAAGTCCAAGCTATCATCTAACAAGCGAAGCTCACTTAGGAATTGTGCGCAATGTACTTGCAAAGCGACAGAAAGTTGAAGAGGGAAGACAGCATAGAAAAATAGCAGCAGAGGAGCGTAAAGCAAAATCTAAAACAAAGGCAGTTGTGACTGGTAAGAGAAAGCAAGGTAACTGCAAAGCTGCAACAAAGGTCACACAAAAGGGCAAAAATGCAAACAAGGCTGATGCAGATATCAATTCAAGAAAGGTAAAAGACCAAAGCCAAAGTACTAGACCTCCAAAGAATTCTCACAGACCTAAGAAACAAGTAGAAATGCGGAAAGCAAGGAAAGTAGCCCAGAAATTAACTAGAAGAGCAAATCTTGATCAGCAAGTGAACTCAACAAGAAAAGAAGTTAATGATGATGTCTCAGTGGAATGCATTTTCTGCACAGAACCATACATAGACCCACCAATGGATGACTGGATCATGTGTGCAACCGGTGGTGTCATGAAGCCTGTGCAGACACTGATAAACATAATGCAGCAGGTGCTTTTGTGTGTGGTGAATGCTGACAAACTTACCATTGACATTGGTTGATTTAATGACAATGAACTTAGCATCATTACATTATCATGCATTTGCCATTGCTTCGATGTTTATGTTTTTATATGTGTATGATGACACTATATTTTGCACTCACCATAAAGTGCCTTAGTAGTCAGCTAGCTTTATGGAAACTTTTTATTCTTTATTATGTCACTTGAGTTTATTGCTCTGATTTATCTCTAAATGTAGGCTATTTCTTATGATCTCATTATGACCAGCTTGTACTGATGTGATATGTGATTTTGGTCTTTCTGTGCAATTTGACTAGCTAGTCATTGTCATGTGTGCAATAAAATGATGGTGCTGTTTAACAAGTTTCCTCCTAATGATTAAGTCCTCAAATATACTGTTTCACTCTGCATGCTGACCGAAACGCGTTTCACTCTGCATGCAATCTGTTTCGCTCTGCATGCACAACTGTTTCACTTTACGTGCAATATGCAAATTCTGACTGGAAGTGTCTTTTACGGCATTTTTAGCTTACAGTAAGAAACTGAGCATAACTCTGCTCGTAAAACAATAGCAAACAAATTTATGATTCCATTCGTGTGCATAAGTTATTGTTTGGCGCTTTATGACACTTTGTGTAGCTGAAAAGGCACTGAAAAATCCTTAAGTGTTTCGGTTTGTATGCATTCACATTGATGTCATTGTTACCAGTTTGACATACTGGCTTTGTTGGTGCGGTTTCACCATGGTACACTTAATGTAAATAACTCTGATACTAGGGTGATACAAATAAGGTAACACATGAATTGCATGTCATTCTAATTGTTCTGCTGCAGTTGATGCTGCTGTGTGCATTACAGGTCCATCTCATGTTCACACAGTCACCAGACTCACAGTCGCTGAGGATGCCACACCCGTCATGGGTGTGACGTTGCTTGGCGATAGAATTTACGTTGTATTCCGCGAGTCTAACGTGATTGCAGTCTTCACGTCACATCAGCCTTTCAGACGTCTTCAAGACATTGTTGTTCATGGTTTGCTATGGTCTACTGACATTGCTGCTAGCGTTAACATTGTCTGTTTATATGTGCCTGATGTACGCTCTTACAGCGTCTGGCGAATCAATGTTAATAATGGTGCAGTAGTTCAGTGGCTGACTGGACTGGTTGCAGTGTCCGTATCTGTTACATCTGAGGACAGAGTTGTCCTGTTGGTCATGGTTCACCCACACTTTGATGAAGGCTTGCCGACATGGCTTGGTGAAGTTCGTATGTACAGTCCGGAGGCCGTGATAGAAGCAGTCGTCAAACTGTCGCCTGACATCACATGTCCGCTGAGTGTCATTATGACAACGAGGAAGACATTTATTGTCAGTCATGGCTATAGACGGCATCAGATGCATCGAGTGTGTGAGGTGGACATGACAGGACGCGTCCTGAAGTCATTTGGCTCCACTCACGGCAATGGCGTTGGACAACTCTGCACGCCATATCATGTGTCACTGGATGATGAAAAACGAGTTATAGTTGCAGACTCCGACAACAACAGAGTGTTGCTGTTGAACAAACAGCTGACATCACCGCGTGTCCTTGTGACATGGCGTCCACAGTCAGACGATGATGCCAGACGCCCAGGGAGACTACACTACGACAGTCACACAGGCAGACTGCTGGTTGGGTTGTACAGCGGCCACGTTGACATCTATAAATTGAAGTAGTGTACTGTATGCCTACTTATTGTGCCGGTTTGGCGTAGTGGTAACGTCGTTAATCACGCCAGCGAATTTACTCTACGTTTGGGCCCGTTGATTAGTACTGGAACAAGTAACTGTCTTTAGGCGAGCGAACCACCTCAGCATGTAACCAGCCACCCAGGCCAACTCAGCCTCCTACCCTTAGCGAGACGAGAAATGAAGACCGACCAACGTGCAATGATGCTGCGTTTGTGGTTGCAGGTATATAAGTCTGTTAACGTGCCGTACCTGAGCGCCTTTTGAGACGAGTTAAGTAAGTAAGTAAGTAAGTTGTATAGTATATAGTATATAGTATACTTTATATAGTATAAAGTGCTGTACAAATGTCCTGGTTACTTACTTATTGCTCCATGCGTCACGGTTTGTACATAGAATTTAATTTTGTCTCGACATCCACCAGAAAACTGGTGACAGTTTAAAGTAAAGTAAACAGTGTATAGCAGTTTAGCATCAATTTAGCTCTGCACCGCTACGGGAAACTCACATGCTATATGCGATCACACATTGTTACCTGCCACCCGACAGAAGTAAGAATCCCGCCTTTACCCCCAGCTGAAGCAGCCTAAACAGGTACTCGATTTAGCGACCCCGGAGGGATGTAAGGCTGAGTTGACCTATGTTACGTGAAAGCCACTGACGGTGACCGGGAATTGAACCTGCGACCTGTAAATCGCATGTCCAACGCGCTACCACTGAGCCGCCGCCATGTACGTTTAGCTGATCGTTGAAAACTAGCACGTAGGCCTATGTATGAAGATCTATAACGTGCTACCCTTACAGCCTAAGCAGTCCGTCGGCTAAACTATACAAATGAGTTTTTACCCGGCTGCCGAAATGTGTCAGCAATATGATGATCACAGCCTGAAGCTCAAATATTGAAAATGCACGTTTTTAACTTGCATGAAAAGACATGCAAAATTTACTGAAAACAGATATTTCTTCACGAAATTCTTTGCTATTTTTATGAATAACGTTTCATCTTTTATGTTTTCACTTCTATCTGCACTTCCTCAAGCTGAGCCGTAGGGCCTGCCCTGAATGATGAATCTGCCGTCACTCAACTTGTTTCTTGAACAAATTGTCACTTAATGGACTCCCATTGTGGTTTTGTGTTACCAGTTTTGTGCGCTTTTTCATGTTTTAGTATTGCATTGCATTACTTACTTACGGTTATGTTAAATTGTATAACAATGGTGAAACCATTTGTATTTTACTTCGCCCGCGGAAGCGGTGGCGAAGTATTGTGGTGAGTACGTCTGTGTGTGTCTGTCCCTGTGTCTGTCTGTCTGTCCGCCAGCATATTTCCTGCGGGAAAACGTAGCGGCCCATTTTTGCAATGGGGCCCATTGCAAAGTAACGAGGAGATACTCGATGGTGAGCTGTGCAAAAACGGCTGTGAACCGATCGAGATGCCGTTTTGGATGAAGACTCGTGTGAGCCCAAGAAACAATTTAATTTATTAGACGGGGTGCAGATACCCAAATGGAAGAGGCAATTTTCTGTGGTTGTCCGGGCCATTCAAAAGAATTGGCAATCTTCGCTGCAGCGGTCGATGCCACGTTCGCTGCAAAAGCGATCATTCTATCACCAATAACGTCATGTAGCTGAAGGGATCATTCAGTATTTCAGGCAAGCGCACCTAGTATTCTGAAAATTTCTGGGCGCAGGCGATACGACCTATCGGCATCGAATGGGGCGGCGGGATTGCATAACGCGGGCGAAGTCTTATATCTACGATTGTCTTGCTTAAATAAGCGTTATCGTTATCACTGGCCCGCCTACACATAGTGTATGAGGCAGACTAGTAACGGTCACTGGTGTCTGTCGTCGTCTGTAACACTCCACGGCGGGCCTGCAACTAGGCGGCTTCACCCGCGCAGGCCAGGCGATGACGTCATGCCGCCTTCAGTCTAATTATAGCTGCACGGCGGGCCAGTAGTGTTTTGTCCCGTTAGTAATTCGTAGTACAGAAACTATGTTTGCTTGTTATGTTGACTGAAATCATGTCTTATATATAATCTGTTACTAGCGAATGAATGAAGAAAAACAGTGATAATGTTAGACAGATAATGATGACGCGGACTTCGAGGTGCTAGACACCTGCGTCCGTAATTTCCTGTTGAGTTGAGTTGCTTAGACTTATTTTAGATCCGAAACCGATTTCAAACCGGATATTGTCATTAACTTTGGGTTGGGTCAGTCAGCTGATGGGTTGGGTTGGATCGGGTCACAAATATGGAAGTGAGTCAACCCCCAAATGGCATCTTGATCGGTTCAGCCGTTTTTCAGTACACCGCAGCACTGTCCCAATGCGTTTGCATGGGGTGGACAACCCCCAAAATTGCCCATTCCCCTGAACCCCTTGTAACACATGGTTCCTTGAGCCTACCCCACTCAGCACCCCAAACGACATCTCGATCGGTTCAGCCGTTTTCGCGGGGCTCACGAACGTGAACAACAGACAGTCAGAACCGCGCTACTCTGTGTCTAGCAGTAGGTCGCTATCACTGCGATGCGGCCGAAAAACACAGAAATTCAAAACCAGTACGACATTACTTGTATAACTCGACAGTTTTGAGACGTTGTGCGAACGAGCTACAGCGGACTCTTCTTATAGTACAGGGGCGTAGCTAGGATTTTTGGCTTGGGGGGCAGACGGCACCATGTCAGGCGGAGCCTGACCCAGCGAGCACCGAAGTTGTGAAGTCTATGCGGGGTGTCTGGGTCCTCCCCCAGAAAATATTTGCTGAACCGAATGCATGAAATGTATTTTTCCAGCATCTGGCAGCCGTCGAGTATGCTATCGACTAAGCTGGTTAGGTCTCACAGTACAGCCAGATAGCGCGCTGACTCAGTGATTGGCAGCTAGCCTCAGAGTAACTACAACAACTCCATCAGTGCTTCCACTCGTGTCGAAATTTCCACATCGTGTTGAAATTGTGGAATTTGTGTGGATAAATTTTCTGGTGTTTTTATGGGCCTTTTGAAAAAAGTCTGTCCTCTTTGCGCTGGGGGGG
>Ga0209780_1003672_pt1 | contig 11557 bp, 8 predicted proteins | sample WorMetexBAHAMAS2_FD_187384 | JGI IMG/M metagenome (GOLD analysis project Ga0209780, IMG submission 187384) | Marine gutless worms symbiont microbial communities from Max Planck institute for Marine Microbiology, Germany - Inanidrilus exumae... | ecosystem: Host-associated > Annelida > Digestive...
GCGCACGAAGTACGAGCCCCACCAAACTTCGATCAACACCTTCATGACAAATTTCACCTCGTCAGTGCAATGTGTTTCCCCTGCTGGGCGAAAACCCTCAAAATCGCCTTCTTGGTAACCGAAATACCAGCGTATGCGCTTCCCGCTTGCTGTGTGGCCTCTTCGGCTGTTTTACGTTTCTGCGAGAGCAAATCGACTGCTGTGGCATGAACCGGAGGAAGGCAATTGTGGGTTTACCCATCATAAAGGCACTAGTACGTATTATTCATTAATTGTTCAATTTTATGTTCTCCTTCTCTTGTTAGCAATACCGACTGCATTCATATTTTTAGTTCGTGGTGACTGTAAGCTTACTGGTGTATTTTACGGACATGCTGTTTTCTTGTTACAGAGCCGATGTGCGGCTAGCGAAATGAATAGGCCCTATGGCTGTGGGCGTGAACGGTTTCTGGTATCCGGAATTTACGGTAAATTATTTCTGTGTACGTGACCGCTGAGGACGATGGCAGACTAGTGACTGCGCAGCTATTGACTGACCTACTTGTCACTGTCACTGTTATCGACTAACTTCGAGAATATAAACGCAAGCATGAAAACAACTTGCTATCTTATTCATACTGCGTTAACGAATACATCAATAAGTTCTTACAACGTATAGTATTAAAGGTAACATCATCATTGTTGTTTTTACTTTTTATTACAGCAGTGTTGAATTGTGCGTATGTTATAACTCAGATCATGATAAAGAATAATGAATATGAATGAAAAGCAAAAAAACATATGAATGTTTGCGATTCGTGCTATCTCCAGTGATACTACAGTGTAGGCATATATCTTAATATCAAAACAGTACGTGAATAATACTTATCTGTATGTATTTGCTGTTTATCTGATACTGAATGTTCTCTACCAAAATCCGTGGATTACCATTACTACTCTGTCTACGATTCATTTAGCTGTAGGCCTGTTCGCAATAAAATGCCACGTCTTCCATCTTTTGCCGTATAGTTGTCAAAAGGTGATAAAGCCCGCCTCGATAGTCAGTTTCAGAAAGCTTTTAGGCGATGGTTTTGTTGCCAATCTTTTAGCATCGACGAGGTCATATTGGCGGGAGATTAAAAAAATAAAATACAAAAAATATATATAAATATAAATATAAAAAATATAAAAATATACATAATATTTCACCAATATTTACCAATATTTCGCCAAATGTCCAATATGAAACACTGTCTATATCATCTCCTTCCCAAACACGTTATAGTAAAGTGAACAATTCTCTCAGGAACCGTGGACATGTGAGTCAGAAAAAACGGACCCCTGTAACTTTATGGTACAACATCATAAACACTGCTTTGGTAGCAAATTGTACACGTAATACGTACGTCTAGTTAGTTATTGACGTAATATTGAAGTTGCAAATAAGAAGTGTATAGCAGACTACGAGCAGACACAGCTGGCCTAATGTTACTATCGGCACGCTTACGCTATCTCTCATGCGTAATGCGTAAAACGCTGTCGACGAAAATAACTGAAAAGTTGTTAGAAACAAAGCGTATAAGCAGTACACAGTAGGCTACAGCCAATCACAGCAAGTGTTCTAAGTGTTCTCCTTTGACCTTCACACAGGCCTGGAGTCGTTTTTTCCATTGGTCAATCGCTGTGTCGACATCGCCTGTTCAAAGTCAGCCCACACCGCCACCTGTCGCTCCTCGTTGCTATGGAAACTGCAGGTGGTTCTCAACAACATTACAATTGTTACTTGCAATTACAGTCAAACTGCTGAAGTGCAATTGTCTATGTCAAAAATTACCGACACCTGTGCTTCTTGATGAAGCCTTGCCAGAATGTCGTAGGGGTCCGTTTTTTGACTCACAGTGTATTATTACCACACATTAAGTCCAACCTCTTCAAATACAGTTTTCTAAACAGATGTCTCTTTTCATACATTTAGTCACTATTCATGCTGTCTTATTCTGTGTGTTTTTCGTATTTTAGTTCTCGATTTTATGTGTTTAAATGTGTTTACATGTGTTCATCTGCTTATGTTATGCGTGCGATTGACACGTATTTAATGAAAAAGCAACTTACTTACTTACTTACTTACTTACTTACTTACTTACATACATACATACATACATATATTCTTACAAGTTTAATGCTTAGTTGATTTATCTGGGTTGACAATATAAACAGCTGATTCTCGGGTAAGCAGCACATTTTCTTTAGACTACGCGACTGTATTATCTATGTCCAGTCCGGTTCACTTACGACGATGTGAATGGACGTTAAGTTCCGACCACACCTTGAAGTTTGCGACGGTGACCGAGCTCTAAATTTCATCACGCAAATGGCGCCGCTCGGGAATAACAGCACAGAGAAGTGGCTTCGCCGTCAATAGCTAATAGCGAACGATTTCCATTTGCGTCTGAACGGGCCGCGGCGGCAGTTTTGTAGTTCCGTAGACCAGTGTACAACTGCTGCTGCTGCTGCTGCTGGGTTCGTGAAGTGATGGAAACTGTGGCACACTGAGACAACAATCTACATGCAGCTTTGCAAATTGATGGATGTCTGTCGACCGTGCGCCGCTGTCTCCGAAGATCGAACACGGCCAGTAATCGCGCTCGTTATTCACTCCCAGCAGCCGTACTGCTGAATATTTACGACAATTTCCCTCTGACGTAACGCACACACACACACACACACACACACACACACAACTCCAGCAGCGACGGGCTATCTTATTAAATTCAGTAATTTCGCCAGTGACGCGGCACTGCCGCTTTTTGTATATAGCTCCGGCGCAGATTGAAACCAATAGACGTGATGTTGTATCATTCTGTTTGCTATGAGGACATTCGCATACACTGCATTTGCTGGCATATCGACATCCGAGCTGCATTGTGCGGGCGACGGTAAAAAATTATCAGTTTCATGCACCGATGAACGGCTGCGGCTTTATGCGGCGCCTGCTGTCCTTGGTGTCACTGTCAAGCAGCAACCGATGACAGTGACTTACGGAGCTTGCACGATATTACGTCATTTCCGCCACAACTGACAGTGCTGCAGCTGAAGCGAACGCAGACGAATTACATCAACAACGTGCAGACAAGAGATTCACCCGAAAGTTAATATTGTATCAATGTGGGGAAACGTCTATTGTGAATCACGCTTTTTTTAAATACTAGCACAACTATTACTCAGTATGTTCTAAATTTGATAGGTTTACCAGAGTCTCGTAAGCTGCTTCCAAGGTTTTATTCACACCGAATTGTCAGGAGTTGAGCACGAAATTATCAATCACGGTAGATAAAAACTGTCGCAACTGACAAACGGTATATAGGCCTATTTTGTAATTTTTGGTGAAAGAAAATTAGAATAGGCTGGATAAAAGCCTGGCTGGAGGCTGCTGCATCTCGAATATGCGAGCCACCGTGGTTAAGTTAACAATTTTGAGCATATTAAATGCCCGTAGCTAGCGCGGGATCATTATAATTATTATAAACCAATATGACGACAGGCACCCTGGCCCTTTATTGCTGGGCTACTACATATCAAATTCAAGGGTTAAATTCAGTGGGATTCCTTCCCACATGATCCAATATATACATAAAGTCACACGGTGAAACTAACACTAAAAATTACTACAATCAACAGTAAGAATGATAATGGTGATGTGACAGAAGAGACAGACGATCAAAAATAAATAAAAATAAAGACAAAATAAAGTAAAAGATACACATAACATAAAACAATACCAGCCAAGTCATTCATGAAATACATTGTGAAAATGATTGTAAACAATATTATTCTCTTTATGTTGATCCCGCTCACCATGACAGAGAAAGACTGCTACGTTCACCGTCACACGTCTGAAACAGCTCCCATTCACCTCCCTCTAGACGGCATCAAATTTGTGTACCTGAAAATCACAAATCTCAGAACATGCGACAAATACGGACGTATTTCAGGGGTCCTTGGTGCCATACAAAACAGTCGCCAATTCACTGTTTCCTCCTATGTTATATGCCGGTACCTTATTGACTGTATAAAGTGCCCATGCAGCGTTCTGCGTGACAGTGTCACTTAAATAAGTACATTTTTAATAATAATAATAATAATAATAATACAGCCCATGAAAGTTTCCAGTGCTCTGAAAATGGTTAATTAAGAATAAGAAGACGGAGAGACAGAGCATCAGCGAAAGAACGATCAACGATGAATCTTACTCAAGTATCTGAGGCTGTCTCCGCCGGATGCTGAGTCTGATGAAGACGAGCTGGAGCCGGCTGGATAACGGCCAGGTCTGTTGTGGCCTCCAGGTCTTTTAGCTGGCCGAACTTTGGCACCTGCTCCAACCATCAGTCGTCAATCGATCACTTCATTGCATCCATACATTCGTTCGCCGACGTGTAATAAAATGGCTGTCGGTAAACGCAATATCGTTTGCGACGTCCGACGATTGTGCTATCATGATCAAAACTGCAGAAATGACTATAGCTATCTCGGTGATGCAACCCCACGATCGCAAGCGGAGTGTGCATCACAGGGAACAGTGGCTGAGCCAGGACTAACAAAAACGAAGTGTGATGGATGCGCCACGTGTAACGGTCTGACGAAGGGGCATAAAAGTTGGCTGTTCAGGTAAAAATAACTACAGAGACGATGTTGAATAAATAAATAATTCTCGTATTAATATGACACCAACCGATCTTTACTATAAGCGACTGCGATGATAAATAATGGCTCCCAATTCAAGCAAAGCGATGTACTAAATCCCGGGCCAAAGCGCCCGTTGTCAGATATGTAGGAAGTATACCCAACTAATTACCACTTACATACGTTATAATTTCAACCAATTTGGAGTCCAGTGTTGAGCGATTGATCCTGTTGGCAGTTGAAGATGCATATATTCAGTCATTCTGTGGGTTTTTGATGCGGCCACTGTGAATATATTCTCGTCAGTGAATCAGAGTGTACAGGTAATATTAACATCACTATCAAAGACGACCAACCCACGCCGACGGCTGTCGCGGTGGTAGGGTCGTCACTGGCGTTTTTCTGTTTATCCGCACGATATCTCAAAAACCTCTGCAGCTAGGATCACCAAACTTGACACACAAATGTTCCACGATGAGTCCTGAAAACCAATTTATTTTGAGGTCTAAAGGTCATCACACCACACACACCTATCAACTCCCGTCCTCTCCTGGTCTGGCGCATTGGACCGATTCAAATGGTCTCCGCGCTGGAGTCCAAAGTAGGCTGGACCAATGCCCGCAAAGAACGAATGAACTAACGAATCCTGGAAACCCATTTTATTTTGGGGTCTAAATGTCAAGGTCGAGGTCCCGAATTACAAAAACAGTGCCGGTGTGGGTCTTTGCACTCTTGTGAGTACTGGCTTCTTCTGGTTCTTTCCGCAACTGTTTTGAGCATCTGAGTTGCGCGCGGCTGTTCGCTTAACTCAGTTGTTGACGTTGAGCATGACGATTTTTAAAGACAAAAATGTCACAAGGTAATGTAGCGGCGTCTTTAAAATGAGGTGGGCTGCTTTTTAGTGCTTAACAATTACCGAAAATTTACTTTTGTTAAGTCTGCCAGTGAAACAATTTCTAATAAAGGTCGAGATTTGCAAAAGTTACGTATGATCACAGAATGGCACTTTTAATTAAGACAACTGTAAACTCAAACGAGTTCGGCGTGATTTATACAGACACGAACGTTGCTTTTATCGTGCATTGTAGGCCTATGTTTATTTTCTACGACTTATCTATGTAAATGGCTACATGAAACGATGAAAATGCCGGCACTGAGCATACGAAACTAGTTTTTAAGGCTGGCGACAAAGCTACGATGGTACAATGCGTGCGTGAAACTGGGGTCCTTCGGGATCGTGTATCCGGATGGAATAAATAAGCCGCTAGTTGATGGTAATGACCGCCCTGCAGTGGACAAATGAACGTCATTCTTACAGCGTCGATCGTCAGCCAGTAAAGTGATTGCGTGACGACACTGAGCAATAGCGGCCATGGACACTGGGCAGGCAGGCAATCGCCAACGCCACCGGGTACTGTACCTCGGACAGCGCAGTCATCGTATCATCGGCATCAATTCTTTTCCCGCTGCTGCTGCTGCTGCGCGATGCGGCGCCGGACATTCACGATGAGCATCGGCCTATTCGTGCACGGCGAGTGCTGTAATTGGCGACTTCATGTATCAACGATTTCATTTATATTCATCACGAACTACAAATTTCGAACTGAAAGTATCTCACGTCATCAAATGGCTGTATCAGATTATTTCGATCGACTGTCAGTAATGTAGCACGCCGTCGACGGCGGTCGACCGCGATCGAACGTGTGCGAACGCGGGGACGGTCTCAAAAATCTACCATTGCTAGATTTGAGTATAGCGTTCTTGCTGGCGTTTTTCATATAAATAATAACGCGAGAACGACGTCTACATCACTACTGTTGTCGCTATCCATTCTTTACATTCTTATTACTGCGCATTTAACACATGATTTCTGACGTAATATTCGAATGATATTCATATGCCACAGTCACACTGAAGGTGTCCGCTCCGCTGAAGTAGGCTGTTGACGACGTGCGTGCGCCGTCGACCATGTTCGAACATCTAGCAGTGCTAGATTTTTCAGACCGTTCCCCGCGTTTGCACACGTTCGATCGCTGTCGACCGCCGTCGACGGCGTGCTACGGCCGTCGACGGTGCCGTAACGGCCGCAGTGAGAACGCTACTTAAGTGTAGGTGAGTCGTTTCTGCGCACGCGCAACGAAAATGCGGCAAAAAAACACCGAAATATTACAGTGCCGCAATTTTAGTGCTTACATAGGAAATCTACTTCTCAGAGAATGATGGTATTAGCAGAGGTGAGCTAACTTACCTTAAAATTATTCATATATTAACCATATTAGCCCTGCATTGTACTATATTACATCATTTTACCGCGTGGTATATGCTTCGCTCGGGTCTCTCGGCGATAGCAAAGCCTCTTGTTTAGCATTCGTCAGTGCTTCGGCATTTCTGGTACAGTAAGCTGTGCGCATGCATACAGAGAAAAGGTGCATCAGCAGCTAGTAGCAAAGGCCGATATCGGAAGTCACAGCACTCTAAGGGAATAAACTTCCGGCAATATCCTGCTTTCGGTGCCCCTTGTATACGGCATTTCGCGACATTAATCAAGTTGAATATTTAATTGGCTAGCCACGCAAGTAGAAGGACTGTAATCAAGTCCGTCGAGCTGCGTGAAATCTCTCAAGTCGTTGCTGCTGCGGGGCGACTGAAAATGTGGGAGTTGAAAATGCGAAACGGACAAAATTGTAAGGGTGGAAAATGCCGGAGTAAGTCGTATGGAGCACCAACCCGAGATTATATTGAAAAAGCTATAAGTTACTTCGTTAGATTTGGCCTTATTTAAATGAATGAAATCATTCAGATTTGGCTGCACAACCACATACTCTCTCAGATCAAGAAATCATAGCAAAGTTCTAGTTAACAAAACATCTTACCTCAATGATTCGGACTTTCTAATACGTTTACTTTACAAATATTCCTATTAACCCAATTCTAGTCTATATCTTTCATTTACTATTGTTCGTTCATCTACTATCGTGTTTATATTTTGCGTGTCTTTTATTTATTGTTTGCGACATGTCAAACTTTTTATTAAACGAATATAAATAAATGAATGAATTATTCTTCTGACTGAAAAATGTGCTTGTTATTGCTTTAAAATAGTACCGTCCTTTGTTTTTGCATATTGGTGGATTGTTAGATATGACATTCGTGTTTGTAAAATTATCTGATAATTTCCAACACAAGCTTGCAATTCAAACAAAGGCATATTTGTAATGGAAGAACAACATATACGTGCAAAAATGAATGGATACACGTGCGACATAATGCCAGAAAGTTCACTATAGGCCTACGTAAATAGCAGAAAAACACAGTTATTTTACGTAACTGAATTAATATGCTACTTATATGAAATGCATCACCCACATGTCCGTTAAAGGAGACGTACTATATTACTGCAAAACGCGATGGCGACTTGTAATGAAGTCCAGTTCGTATACAGTTAAATATGCATACAAATCACTAAAGCAGTCATATTATAAAACTGAATTAAAATGGGACTTTAATTAAAGAATGCATCGCGCACACGTCCGCTATCGGAAAACTACTGTATTGCTGCAGAAAAAACAGCTCAACCCGTGAATCCACACACTGCCAGAGTGCGTACACCAGGGCGGTGTCCACGAGCATCGTTCAAAGACCATCTGTTGACCGCTTTGTACCAGCAGACACACCTAGTATCTTAGAGTTTTCTGTTTTGACGACTTTCCATGCGTTATCGCTCCTATTTTCCACTCCGGCATTTTCAGCGCCCCCTGCTGCTGCTGCTGCTGCCACCGCTATGTAGTGGCTATGGGACGACTGATGACGTTAGGTCTCCCCAGCCGGCCGGCCGGCCGGACCACGACTGAACGACGGCCAAGATGAATCACTAGCCGACATCACGCGACAAATGAGTTGGTCGCATGCAGGGCCGGATTATAGCATAATATAGGCACTGTAGGCAAATGCCTACGGCCTACGACGTCGAAGGGGCCTATACGAAAGATGGCTGAAAAATATTTTGAATATACGTTAGCCAATCAATCGCTAATTTTTTATGCACTGTAAATACTAAACTGTCAATTTTTTACACTAAAACGTCAATTTCACGGAATAGCAATTAACTGTTTCACTAAAGAAACAAACAATTTAGCATTGCGTAGAGGTCGACAGGCGAGAGGCGGAAGGCTTACGCCAACCTTAATACGGGCGTGGTGGCAAGCTGTTGTTCGCGGGTGATTCACTCTAATCATATCATCGAGACAAGTTCCTGTCCCATGGTGCGAATCTACTGTTAGGGGCACCGTGCACAAAGGGCATTTTCCCGCCCCTCAGCCTCAAGTTATCCCAAAATTTCCGATTTTTATGGCACAAACGGTTCAATTAAGTGTAGCATTGTTTATAAATTTCGGGAAAAGGCTACGAGCAATCTGGAGTACTACAACTTTCCAAAAAAACATTATACCTGTTCCAAATGAGGTTGGATTCCAGCCCCGTATTGCAAAATGCAACGTTACGAAAAGTCGCTTCGATGTTCGTGAAAAGCTCGAACGTGCACATGCAGCAAAAAAGATGCTTGCGGCGAATTTTCCATTTGCAATTCTTGCGTATGGCGCCATTTTGCCGTCTGCGTGTGTGCCGAACAACACACTCGGGAACCGAGCGCTCCGTTATCGTTGCCGGCAGGTGATTGATTTTTACTTCCGGGTTAACTGGCTTCGATCGCCCTCGCGCGCCGCCGCCGGCTGGAACGTGCACAATTGCTGGATCGTACCCAGTGAGGCATCGACGTACGCGTCCAGGCGACGTAATGTGAAGCCGGGTTGAGTTGCACGATTGCGAGTTAACGACATGGACGTGAATCACGTGATCATCGCACAGCGTGACTTGTTGTCCGACGACTGCGTGATGACAGAAGTCCATGCGACTGTCTGTCACGCTCATAAACGCTATCCATAGGCTTACTCCGAAGTATTACCGCACGACGCATATGCAACGGACGTGCATAGCGCGGCGTATGCTATGCCTGGACATCCGTTACATACCGGTATTGTATCGAAATGGCTGATCGAATTGAGCTGGTTTTCGTCACACACTCGGCGTATTCTACACTGTGTTATAAGGAAATTTTGCTATGTCCAAAAATAAGGCTACTTCTGCCTGGAAACTTGTCCCAAACTCTGAACACAGCCGATTCTTTTGTTTTTTTTTCGCTACGGCACGTAGGGTCTGTGGACTATTCACCGGGGGACACCTATTTACCTGTGACACTGACCTGTGAAACTGACAGTGACAAAGTAAACGAGCGTGTCGAATATTCAGGTCAAAGGTCATTCGTAACAGGAAGGTTATTCGTAACATACACACACACATACACACAGCAGAGCGATTGCTCTATACGGTCACTAAAGTGGTCGGTAACGGTAATTAACTGGCGATCAGTCGCGTAACCTACTTCTTAACGGACGAATTAAGCTCCGAAAGAGCATGGGGCAGTGAGTGCACGTAGTTAGAAATAAGCATCGTAATGATGCATTCCGTATTCAAGTGGATTTTATTGTGGTTTGTGTAGCCACTGGGGCGCCTGCTACCCAACGCCGAAGTATGGCCAATCTCAGACGCTGTACATCTCGAAGGCGTACATTTCAGCCGGCTACGGAGTATAGTAGCCAAGACGCCAGAAGAGCATCTGACAAGCGACCGAGATCTCCGGCTCACGGAAATGACACCACTGCTGGTACAGTTGCGCCAAAAACGCCTGCGATGGGTTGGACACGCCCTACGCCGTGCGCCTACTGATTGCTCTCTCGACTCCAGTCCTGGACCAGCCGAACAAGCCGGGTGGCGTTGGACACAGCTCATCCAATCGGACTGCGATGTTGTCAACATCCCTGTCGACAATCTCGAACATTTAGCTGCATGTAGACAGGACAGCATTCATACAATCAACCTGTGCACGCACATTCTGCTAAAGATAACGCGTACTTTATCTCTTCGTCAACCGCATTCTGGTACCAGTTCCTCCATTTCCGACTCAGCTATTCCTTCGCCCATCACTTCTTTCTCTTCTATTTCATCACCCTGCTTATCCATAACTCCCTCTCTGTCTGTAGTTTCACTTCTTTCTCCCGGACTGCCTTCACGGACTGGTGCCTGGACCGCTGCTTCTGAGCTGATTGGTATTTGTTTTTAGTTTTCCGTTAATTTTTGGTTTCTGTGCCGTGCGCTAGACTAAGCTGGCCATTTCGTCAGCTTATTTGAGCGCACGTAAGTATATCGTATCATATCGTATCGTATTATATATGCTATCCAACTGTGTTTGTGGGTGGCGCTGTCGTCGTCGTCGCGTCCACGGCAGTCGTCGGACGTCGTAGGTCACGGCGGCTCGAGTAATTGCGATCTTGACGGTCACAACTCACAGCTGCTGCCAGACAGGCCGACCGTCCCGGACGGTCCGCGCCGGCGAACGAATAGCTCGGCGAGCGAAAATATATCGGCCAGCGCCGTCTAGTAATCACTATTCACCACCCGTCACGTCCGCAAGCTGGCACGGCCGTGCGAGGAAAGCATTCGAGCAGCAGGCTGGATCGTACCCTCTCCGTACCAAGTCCGACGCGAATTGCGGTGTTTATTACGCTATGATGCAACGCCTGGCATCCGCGGCGGCTGGTGATGCCACAAAAGCCCACGTGTTACACCGAAATACTCCACCCGCAGCGGCCGTGAGTAAAAATTGAGTTCGTGAAGTAATCGTCGCGTTCTGCGTAGCGGAGAGTCATTTCGCCGTTTGCAATCAACGTTATTTCTACAAAAATAATCCTGAAGTTTTTAGCGAACGTGATACTTACGTTCACGTTCGCTATATGCTATCGGCCGTCCGTCTGTCGTCTGTCTGTCGTCTGTCTGTCTGTCGTCT
>Ga0209780_1003673_pt1 | contig 11555 bp, 8 predicted proteins | sample WorMetexBAHAMAS2_FD_187384 | JGI IMG/M metagenome (GOLD analysis project Ga0209780, IMG submission 187384) | Marine gutless worms symbiont microbial communities from Max Planck institute for Marine Microbiology, Germany - Inanidrilus exumae... | ecosystem: Host-associated > Annelida > Digestive...
GTTCTGCGGCTGGGGAGTAAAGGCAGGCATGGTGTAATTTGCAGGTAAAACTGTGTGATCCATGTCTGAGCGCATTTGAGGCACTTTGCGTAAAAATGCGCTATATAAATCGACGTATACTTTACTTACAAGAAACTGAAATGCTGCGTTTTCTTATTACTGGCCCGCCTGCACATGGGCCAGACCAGTAAATTCGTAACGATCGCTGATGTCTGGCGTCGTTGTCGTCGTTTAATTGTCGTCGTCTGTAACGCGGCGCATATGCAACGTAACTCACCAGGGGGCAGCACGTGATGGCGGGCCAGTACGTACTTTTGTTATGAGATATGGATTCCACGAAACAGAGTACTCCAAAATCGGCCTGACATGCATTTTATATGATGCGAATAATGACTGGATGTTTTTAATGGAAACAACGAATGATTAAGACAGCTCTTTTGTGTGCTTTGCGAGATATATTGGCTATTATTTATCAGCGTGCCGTGCCGCAGTCGGACTGTATAGTTGTACTGTAGCCTGGTTGCATGTCAGGAATAATTGTCAGCACAGAACAGACTATAGTGTTGTAACATTGTGCTTGCCAATACAGAATTGTGTAGCATAGGCCTATATTATATTCTGCTAATCAGATACTGTTGATTGCTAATCAGTTGGCAATTTTGGCGCAAAAAAGCGAATCATCATGAAAAGTCTATTTTCATCACTGGTGCCATGACGGTATAATAACAATAATGGCGGGGCCATCCTACCGTAGCCTATTACTTCACTGGGGGTACTATGTCCGGGGGTGAAATGTCCGTATCGTAATAGAGCGGGCGTAGCGAGCGAGAGAAATTTTGGCATTAGGTATATGCAGAACTTCATTGTTTATTGACTTTAAATGAAATACTTTTTACAGCATTTTCTACTGATTTTCATAATAAAAGTGGCTGACTCCATGCATAAAATCATAAATAACAGGGATTTTTGAAATATTTGATGTCAAAGGGCCTATGGCCTACTGGCATCCCCTGAATACGACACTGGGCAGAGACAACACGCAGTTAACTAAAATTAATACTGCGTCTGATAGACGAGAAGATCGTTTGCGTGATCGTTCGCGTCGCCAGTGGTATCGTGTACACAGTCAGTAAGCCACGCATCACAGGTATCTCTACATGCAATGATGACGAGGAGAGCACCTGTCCAGGCCTAGAATTGCCTCGAGGCGCGAGTCGCGTCACCGCGAATCGTTCCCACGACCGTCAGAGGTGTGCAGTGATGTGGTCTTCGATTTCCTTAACCGACGGACTTAGATCCGCGGCAAGTTGAACTGAACAAGTTTTATGTGGGCGGTCAACGGACTGTTTTAGGGTTTTAGTACTAGTGGTAGTAATTGTAGTGGCGACGGCGTGAGTCGTAAATCGTAATATGACAATTATTCATGGCGCCGTAAAACAGCGATGTTCAGAACAAAGATGTCATAATCAACGCGGCCTAACTACGTAGCCCTGCACCGGTTGTAATGGAAAGTATAAGCCTTGCGCATCGAGAATTTATTGCTTGCTTGATATTGGAGCAACGCTGTGTTTTCAAATACTTCTCAGTTCTCACGAAAATACTGTTGGCGCTATGCAGGGCTGTAGAATTTGGTTATAAAAACCTAGATTTTTTAGGTTTTGAAAAACCTAAAAACCTTTAAAAGCCAATGTAGGTTTTTAGGTTTTTATGTTTATTATTTTATTTTATTCAAATTAATGAATTAAATTAAATAATTCTGTCATTTTATCTTTTGAATGCTGTAATCCATAAAAAAGAAAAGAGCATACCGTGTACACTACTGTATGAGTCCTATGAGATGCAAATTTCAGATGTTTTGTGTCACACTTTCGTGTTTGGTGACATCAGTCTTCGTAGAAAAAAATTAAATAAAAAACTTTAAAAACTGTGAAAACTTAAAAACCTTAAAAACTTTGAATAAACACCTTTAAAAACTTAAAACCTATAAAGCCTAAAAATCTCAAAAAATAAAAACTTAGGCTTTTTCCAGCCCTGGCGCTGTTTAATTTAGATAAGCTAGACGCAAATATGAAATCAATCATGAAATCTTCGATAACTTTCATAAAAGAACGGCCTACGTTCCTATAGTTCCTGTCTATCGTGGCTTCTGGCTTATATTTTTTACAAAGTTATATAGGCGTATTTGCCGCCAATATGACTGTAAGTCACTGTATGCAGTTTACTTTAACTGCAAACTAACGTTTGTGGGCCTGCGGAATTGATAGTTATTAATCTTTAATAATTAATGGCACACAAATCTCCGCAGAAATAATGGCTATTAGTACACTGGTCCTTGGTGAATGGTGACTGGTGAGTGAGTTTTTACTTTTGGTACAGCCAATTAAAGGCCCCGGGCATTCCTTCCAGTCCTATCCTGAGTGTACCAAACGTCAAAGATCACCCATCAAGTTTCATAATGGCTGCACATTATCCGATGTGACACTTTCATAATATCACTGCGCCGAAACAAGGATCTTTCAACTGAAGCTGCGTATCTGCTATCGTAATTGCGGATCTAACCGCGGACCGAACATTTTACAATCTGCCCATCTCAGAGCCGTGACTAGTAGGCCTGTCATGACGTAGCGTGCCGCCCGTCCGCCGACACGCTGCTAGAGGTAGCGTCATGTGTGCGTCACGTCATTAGAACCTGTTCTGTTCTCCGTTTTTTCCTCCGGCGACGAAATTCCTCCGCATTTGTACTCAATGTGGAAGCCGATGTATAAATTTCCGTTAACTCGTCGACAGTCGTCACGGACGCACAAAAATTTTGTGTCCGGGTTATACGCGGCAAGACAATGCATTAACTGACGCGCAGAATCAGCAGTGTTTCGGTCATTAAATTGTAAGGTTGGTTGGTTGGGAAATTATCGTCCCCTTTCAGCAGAAGAATAGGCTATATCGGGCACGTCTTGGGTGGAGATTTAGTTCTACCAGGTTAAGGATAGCCAACGATACAGTAACCTCCCGACCTCGAAGCCTTTTTCAGGCTTTTTGTTCAGCGACGACCCATAATAGGAAAGCATATAGGCCTAGGGGAGGCTCATTTAAGTTATTACTTTAGCGCCTACAACAGAATGGAAACTAATTGCAACCACCAAAAGACCTATTTATCCAGAGGCCGCTGAGGGTAACTAAAAGTGGGGGTCAAAGTCGGAATAGCTGACAAAAAGTGGGGGTCAAACGCCGCATGGGGACCGCGTACTCGAAAAAGTGGGGGTCAACTGACGCCCGACTCCGTGGCTCCGCGCCCCATGTATTTATCAGTTCAATGTGATATATTGCGTAATTGCTGTTCTTCAGTTCCTATAACATATACTGATATGTTATAGGAACTGAAGAACACTGCCAGAAGAACACGACTGAAGAACACTGAAGGTCACTGCCTAACGACTCCAATATCTTCTGTGTTGGTCTGGCTTTGGAATACTTCTTTTAGGTATAACCGAAAAGAAGCATCCAGGGGACCTCCCACCCACCCAGACCTGCCCTCTCCACCCGGCCGTAAATGTAAAAACATTGGAATAAAAATAAACGGGACGAAAACAAAAACGCTTGTAAACGTTGCATAAAACACGTTACCCATTTATACTCGCATACCTAACGCCTAATAACATATCAAAATATCTCGAACTACGACACACGGGGCCTAATTTTGCAGTTATTACTTATTAAAATTAGTCCCGTACGGAGACTGACGGTCGACCTCCGCTAGGGCAGACTAGGGCCGTCAGACGTGGCTAGGACCAAAGTTCAGAGGTCACGTGACGGAAAACGAGGACGAATTTTAAAAATCTGACCGGTTAAATTTTAGATATTGCCCCCCTAATTTAAGAATCCGTGGTCATTTGTCAGCCCCAATTATAAATGGGGGAGGAGATAGAGTTTGAAAATGGTCCAAAATGGTCAAATTTCCGACTTTCATGGGCTCCTGATATTGACCTTGACCTTGGATCCGGGCATGGTCACTACCTTTTTCATCTCTCATCGAGTACTACCTGTATACCAAATTTCATCGAAATCGAAGAAACTTTTTGTGGACGGACGGACACACGGACGTACGGACGGACGGAAATTTACCACCCATAGTATTAGGTCGACTTCCAAAGTTTGGAAGTCGACCTAACTAGCTTGGAAGCGAATTATTAACCGGCCACTGTTACTGTTCACAGAATAAAAAATAGGCTTAATACTAGAAATGCGTGACAAAGCCCAGCGTGTAGCCCGCCCGGCGCAAACGAGCCCGCAAAACTCAAGGGTTAATGGACCAAAGTTTAAATTTTTATCAGACGTAGAAGGGCCATCGGCGGTTTTAACGCGCGCATCCGTATTGCGATCTCCCCATCCGTTGTTGTAGAATACCAGTGCACACAAATTACACAATGAAGGTGGAGTAAGACAATGTTTGCCCATTGGCGCCAAAAATCGGTTACTATAGCAACGTCCCTTGAGCGATCGCGAGAAGAAGGTCGGACTGAACATGCCTACTCGTGTATCTATCCTGCAAATTTAGTGAACATCGGTCCAGTACATTATGACTTATGAGATTATTGCTCTCGCAAATGGACAATTAAAGGACAGTATTATCGGCACATCTTTTTTATTTTGCCCTCAGCATGTCAGAGGCAGGCCAGGAAGGCTAAATTATTTCGTTGCTGGTTTTTTAAACTTCCTGCAATGAGTTGTTCTGGGCTGGCCAGCCTGGCCTAACTCACCTAAAAAGGCTAATTTGCATATGTCACATGCTCCCAAAATAAATGTTTCTAAATAAATAAACTCTAGTGAAATGCCTCCATTTCTGTGTTATATTTAACTTTTAACATGGCAGTTCTATGCCATGTAACACGGGAGTCATGTCACAACAAGTAAATGTCACAATATTTTTACGTTTTATCGTCAAACACACCAGTTAAAATCTTTATGCAAGTTACGAAAATAAGAGAACGTATTGCAACCGTAAAAGACTTAAGTGTGTCAACATAATATTTACACACAAACACTGTAGTAATCGTTAACTGAAATCTAGCTTTTATGCCGATATCAATCAATCAATCAATCAATCACGTTTAATTCAGACACAACGGTCCATAAAAAGAACTAGTGATAGAGAAATGTAAAATAAAAAAAGATAAAAACACACACATCATACTGATATAGGCCACAGATTAACAACATAACTGTCATTTTACTGGTATAGCTCGAACGCCAAATCTTGCGTTCGTCAGTCGTTAAGTTAACGAGATAGTCCATTAAATCAATATCCACTGTACGACAAAAGGTTAATCGTTTGTCAAAATATTCTCCCGGGCCTTATACCTTAATAAGAGCTATTGTCAAATTGTCATATAAGCCACATCGCCAGCGCGTTATGAAGATTAGACATATGCCCAGTTGTATTTTGGAGATACAGAGAAACACGTGTCCACACTTTTTGGAGTGGGACACTGAAGAGTAGGCCTACTTCGGCTTAAGTTAAATGTAAGCGATATGACACCAACTATCAGTTGCGACTGCGTCATTGTAGGCCTATGTCTTTGCACAGTTGGGTTCGGGGAGTTGAACCCCAGTAAGTTTGTTTATCATATACAGTTGCAATGGAAGACTAATACGAAATCGTATGTGACCTTTCAAATGGCACCAGTATTAGTGACCTTGGGTGGCCTTGAAGGTCACTTTTGCTGTTTGAAACATTTTAAATTCCAATACCGCAGGAAAAGTGGTACGTATTGTCTACGCCGTCTACGATATGTTTACAGATGCAAAATAGGAAAGCGCACATGGCATACAAGTTCAACTATCTTTTCGAAAATGAAGGACTTCTCAAGGTCACAGGCAGTCACGTACACTGTAAATGTGGTAATATCTCGGAAACGGTGCAAGAATGATGACTAATAGAAAACCCATCGAATAGCAGCAATTCCGATGGTATCACGGCTTAGAGCGACTTTTAAGGTCATTTACCTATTGCATGCCGTTACAATGTGATTTTTACCGCGCGACGCTATGCTAGCACGGTAAATGCATGCTATCGTCGTGTGTCCGTCCGTCCGTCCGTCTATCCGTCTGTCTGTCCGTAACAAGCCGGCACTGTACCAAATTGCTAAACGTAGGATCACGCAAACATCGCCTTGCGATAACCCAGACACTCTAGTTTACTGATGCCTAAGATCTCGTCGAAATTCTAACGGGGTCATCGCTAACGGGGGCGCCAAATGGAGGTTGGTAGGCCTATAGGTTCAAATCGGCGATTTTCGACAAACATCTTGCAATATCTCAGAAACCGTGCAAGATAGGGACATTGTCGGACACAGTTACTATGGAACGCTAATATGAAATCGAATGCGCTCTATCGAATGGCGCTATTTTCAGTGACCTTGACCTTGGGCGACCCCTAACTATCCCAAACCACCCAATTTCCGTCACAAGACGGCACTGTACGAAAACGCTGGGGCTGAACAGATCAAGTTCGTTTTGGCACAGAGGCTTCCCTCGGCCTATCCTGCACTGTGTAGGAAGAGAATTCGAATATCTCAAATAATAAGGGTACTTAGCTCCAGAAGATTGACCCAAACTCTGGAGTTAGAAAAATTTCGCAACTGCATGTCGATCGTCTCAGGTGCTGTCAACTTAAATGCACGGTCAGTGTGATAAACTGGTGACGGTCGTTGGTCACCAGTTTATCACACTGACCGTCTACATCTGTATAGAGCACGCATGGTGGGCATGAGGCACCGCGTCGCGCGGGTCTGTCAGCGGCAGAGGATAAACTGACATAGTGCGTCGCGCGGTCCTTTTCCGGCAGTTGAACTTCTTGTTAGGCCTACTATTAGGTGGTTTTTGGGTGAAAAAATCGAAGTCCGGTTTCGGGGCAAAATTTGACGTGTTGCAAGTATGAAAGGGGTTAACTCAAATGTTAATTTTAGTTTTTATAATCCCATTACCCCAAAGGCATACTCTTGCGTAATTCCACATCTTTTGAGCCATCACGTTTGAAAATCCATAAACGGTTCTGACCTGTACGTGAGTTCCGAAAAAAAGAAAATAAATAAATAAAGAAATCGCCATAATCTCACACAAGCCCCCGTAAGCGGGTTTGCACCAAATTTGGAATCGGCATAGGGGTCGCCGACATAATCACCTGTGACAATTTTAGCGATCAATTGAGGGGCGTGGATTCTGTACCGGGTAATTTGCCCTTTCCCATTCACAAGCACAATCGCTGTTACAGGGCTGGATATACCGCGCATCGCGTGATAGATCTATAAGGAGACTGTTCATTGTACTTAAAGTAATAATAAACTAAATTAATAATAAAGTGTCCCGCCTTCCCTGAATACAAACCCTATCGCCCAGATAGCCGCAAACGATATGCCCCGCCGATGACGATATCGTTCTTTTCTGGTGATTAGGCATCAGGCGCTATACCGACGACGACGGCAAAATGTTGAAAATGATAGGCAGCCTATATGTCTTCCCATTCGTGTTTCGTAGGCTATATAACTCTGGCTGTACCTCGCTTGGTTTTCGATATATTGACGGCGTAATACGTTTTTCAGTTTCAAGGACGCTTTGGCCACCCGGTGGCCATACGGCCGCACTGACTGATGCGTTCGATTTCCATCATGGAGTTTCCTATTAATGTTCTATAGAACCACAGCTATAAAACGCACCGTCTTTTGAAAAAAGCAGTATTTTTACTCCCGGTGCGAAATCTTTACATTCTTTCTCACCGGCATTAATTTTGTGTAAAGTGTTTTTGAAATTTTGGCATTTGGCAATGTTTTCGAGCTGGATATGGAACAAACGGCCGGCCGGACAACAGTTTCGCTTAATGCCCCTTCCAAATCGTGGGATTCTGGGAAAGGCGTGACGTCATCGTGGGATTGCCTGGAGGCGGGCGGCGACGTCGTTGTAGAGGCGGCGTCGAGCGCGTCTCTGCATCTGCTTCTTGTCCTTCATGCGCCGGTTCTGAAACCAGATCTTGACCTGTCGCTCGGTGAGAACGAGGCGCTGCGACAGTTCCCAGCGGATCGGCTTGGTGATATACATGTTGGAGACGTAGACGCGCTCCAGCTCGGCAAGCTGCTGCTTCGTGTACGGCCGTCGCTTCTTCCTCGGCGGCCTGGACTGCAATATCGACGGCGGTGCGGCCGAGCTGCGCACAGCGCGACCGGACGACGAAGGCCTGGCAGTCGACCTCGCCAATGTCGGCCTCGCCGCAACGCCAGCTGAATGTGGAACGGGGTAGTCTGTAACAGACAAAGAACATCGCAACGGCTCATCCAGTGAAATTCTAACGGGGTCATCCCCAAAGGGGACACTAAATGGAGGTGGGGTATAGGTTCAAATCGGCGATTTTTGACAAATATCTTGCTATATCTCAGAAAATGTGCAAGAGAGGGACATTGTCGGACATAGTTACTATGGAACGCTAATATGAATTCGAATGCGCTCTATCGAATGGCGCTATTTTCAGTGACCTTGGGTGACCCATAACTATCCCAAACCACCCAATTTCCGTCACATCGTATAAGCGTCCAGGTTTTCAAGTTTAATGGCTCTGGATTGTGCATGGGGTTTCTACACTTTGTTTAAAAACAATACACTTGACTTTTCATCATAACTTCGGTAAATGTAGACCGATTATCAAAACCCTTCCACTGACAGATTCCCAAAGAAACTCTAACTGTTACAGGGTCTTCCAACTCATCTTAACTATGTTGCTACATTACTTCGTGAAATTCAAAAATCTAAAATAACACCTGAACTTATAGTCATACCATCAAAATTAATCGGTTTTACTTGAAACTAGATAAAACAACTAGGCCTACATTTACGTGACAAACGCTAAAAACTATCATAATAATGATTTACTTAATTTTTGTGAATATATCAAGCACAGAATGCAAATAACACAGAAACGTTGGGAATATGATTTGACGACAAACTCAGTGAAGATTATGCAAACGACTTCACCACTGTAAGGAAATTCAGAAAGCGACAGTAGTGTTTGTAACTACATGTTACTACATGTTTGCAACTACATGTACTGCAATCCATCTACCTGATAAATAGTCCGAAAGTTAAAGCAGGTGCTGAAAACGTCCATTTCTGGTACAAATACAATCACGCCGACGTTTACGCCATTCACATGGTGCAAGCTTATGTCTTCACTTCATTTTACCTAATAAGAGTAATAAATCGCATCGGCTTCTCCTTAGAAAAAGAGGACATGCATTTAGCCTTCCACAGTGTACTTATAATCTATAAAAATACTTTCCTTTCCCGTTGTCTTTTTAAGTTTGTATAATCTTCGAGTTTATGTAGTTAATCCGTGTTTTAGTGTGTGTTTTATATATGTGTTGTCTTTTCTTGTGCCATGTCTTATTCAGTGCTCACGTTTGATGAGTCAAAATAAAGATTTACTTACTTACTTACTTAAGCTTCATCAATGACAGTCAGCTCCAGCCCATGTTATACGTCAATCATCCACTGCGTCAGTTCACTGGCATCACTGATCCTCTTCTAAGCACTTCTGCAAATGTCACCTGTAGTGTATTTTATGAACTATGAAAACGGAAGACTTCGCCCCCTGTGCCGTTACCTGGCGAACTGGACGAAACATACACGTCGTCTTTAATTTAACCTATTCCCTCCATTGAGGTATCATCACCATGTGCGCTAGATTAAGCTGGCCATCTCGTCAGCTTTTGATCGCACGTAAATCTACTTTTTCGTATCGTATATGAAAGCATGACGTCATCCACAAAACCGGAATTAAGTAGGCCTAACGTGTCGCATTGCCGTCAGAGAAGGACCGATCCATGGCCGCAGGTAACATGTAAAAAATTTGCCGAAATTTGGACGTGTGGTTTTTGAGATACGCAAGCGGACAAACACAGACACAGATCTCCGTATATAAAGCACCTTTTCCTGGAATCAAGTAATAAAAATAATAACAGTCACGTTTTCACAACTTGACCGTTAAAATCAAAGCGTGGCTGTCACACAACCATGCATAAAACAGAACTTTTTAACTTGTCGTAGTCCGAACCACCATACTCGCAATAATAGTAGGCCAAAGACTATATATGAACGTCATATCGCCATGCATCTCCCTAACTTTTTGGATCCGATCAATAGTTTCGTTACTATAAACCCGAAAAAATTAAGGGAAACGCACCCACTGAGGTATCATCGCCATAACTTCTGTATCAGTTTAGGGGAAACTGAGGAAATTAACAACATAAAAGCATAATAGGATAATTTAGAATTTCCAACAAATCCCGAAAATTTCGTAACAATCGCGAGAACAGAAACGTCGTTCAAGATCTCTGCATTAAAATGCATTGGCTTAGAAACATTCCCTGTCCATCCGAAGGGGTGACAGCAAGAGAACGGTAGTGTGCAAAAAATAAATATTCTGTTGTAAACATTTTCAAGACTGTTAGACTCTTCCCTTCCCATCAATTCCTGCCTTATAAATCCAGATAAGAAGTCAGGGAAGGAACGTTTTCTTTTATATTCTCCTCCAGAGACAAGCACAAAATTACTCAAAATAACTTTTTTAATCAATTAGGTCGTGCTGTACATGATATATCCCATTCTTTTCGTTGTCATGTCCCTATAAACAAGAGTACAGCCGTGTCGACAATCCGACGCTAAAACATGATTCTATGCCTGCGATTTAATTTGTAACAAATGATCGATTAATTAGGCTAGTCATGAATGTTCGCGGTCAGTTATTTTTACACGGAACTTATATTTAGTAAACAGCGCGCAGGTCAGTACATCTCAACTAATTCTGTTAGATTTGCATATACGAAGCGCAAAAGAACACAATTTTCTGCAACCTGCATAAAAACACACTACATTGACCTACGTCGGTTTACAAAGAAACTCGCGTACTGGCAGTTTTGTCGACGAATGGCTGTTGCCGAATGTGATCCGCATCAGACTGAAACTGATTCGTCGACAATGCAAATCCGTTGAACGCTGCGTCGTACTGAATCATCTGTAGTGAGTTACAGTAGTCCATAAAGACGGACGGCATCGGGGCGCTGGAACAAAGTTCGTACGCCGACACGCCGGATGTGCTGTCTGTGTAGGGTACGGACGTCCACTGGAGTGCCTGGCTGGGGTCTGCCACCGACGAGTAGCACTCCAGCATCGCGTAGTCCGCGGCCGAATGAGTGGTCGGGTACTTGTAAGAGTCCACCGTCGAAGACATCGGAGTAGCCGTGACGTACGGCTCGGCTTCGTTGGCGACCGTGTGGCCCGACATTGGCCACGGATTTTCGGAAGCGTTCAACGCCGGAACGCTGTAAAACGGGCCGCTATTGTCCTCGCAGGCAGTCGCATCGTACGACACGGGATAATCGTAGTTGAAGTCGTTGACGGCGGCAGACAGGGAAACTTGCTGGTGGTCGTTCCACCAGATAGACGATGCCCAGTTAGCCGTGATCAGGTCTTTATTGTCCTCCGTAACGAATACTGCCGCCGATTCGGTTGTCGAC